>Ga0222712_10000430_pt1 | contig 55548 bp, 38 predicted proteins | sample C33_657DmetaG_FD_165043 | JGI IMG/M metagenome (GOLD analysis project Ga0222712, IMG submission 165043) | Estuarine water microbial communities from San Francisco Bay, California, United States - C33_657D | ecosystem: Environmental > Aquatic > Marine > Unclassified | place: USA: California... | reverse complement strand
TACAAGGTACTTGTACCTGTACAGCCTTACTGCCTGTATCACCTTTGATACCAGCGAACGGCAATTTAATCATTGCTCGCTCAATCCAGAAAAAAGTGTTATTAGAGTCGCCGTCGGGCAAGAAACGAATAGTAGCTTCTTTACCTTCTGCCATGTTCCAGTGTGGATAGATTGCGTTGTCGCCGCCGCCTGTTTTGCCGCCTTGGCCTGCTTGTGCTTCTTGAAGTTTCGCACGGATTTCTGCTAATGTTGCCATTTTAAATTGCCTCCTTTAATATGCCTTAAAATGTATGCCTTACGCATATATGTATTATGCGTGATTTATTTATAAAAAACAAGATGTTTACGATATTTTTTTTCGCCAAAAGAAAAGGTTCTATTAGAACCCTTTCTTAAAATCAATTACTTCTTAGCCGCGTCTTTCTTTTCTTCTTTCTTAGTAGGAGCAGCAGGTTCTGCTTTAGCATTCGCAGGTTTAGAAGCGTTAGGTGCTACGGTCTTTACATCCTTGTCCGTTTCTTTCTTAGCGGGTGCTTGAGCAAATGCTGTTGTGGCTGCGAAAAGAGCCGCGGTTAATGCTACGATCGATTTCATATGAAAATCTCCATTTTGTTTTGTTGCTGAAATACTCAGCAACTGTATATATAACGCTTTAAAATACATAACGGTAAACGTGAAATGGTAAGATTGATAGCAAATGGTAAAACTGATCAAAAGAAAGGGCACCGAAGTGCCCGATCTCAATCTAAAATATAATTATAGTCCAGATAATTCTTTAATTCTTGCTAGTTCATTAACTTGTGGTACTTGTGTGTTTTGATTAGGTGCCATACGCTCTACAAACTGTCGAGCTACTTGTTCTGCCTTTGGGCCGTATTTTTTGCCTGCCATTATTACCACAGCCTCTGGACCTTTTGGAAAAGTTTCAGACGGGCTGTCGTAGCAACTATACATAAATTCAGCTAATTCTTGTATATTCAAAGATTCCTCTTGACCCGTACGCTTGCGGAAATCTCGAGCATGGCGATCATCATGTTTTGCTGGATCAGGTAAACGATATTTGTCTGTGCCCTTGCCACGTTGTGCTGGTGAAAGATCGTAGTCGTCTTGTTTGTCGTATTCTGGGTCATTAGGATCAGCAGCTTCGTACTCGTTGCCAAAATCTCCATAGTCTTCGTCTGAACCATGACCGGCTGATGCTAGAGCATAACTATCATCAGTTTCGCCGCCTTCGTCGTCACCACCTTGGGCAAGCTCTGCGAACTCTGCTTCGATATCTTCAATGTAATTGTCCATATCTCTAAGTTCGCCACCGTCTTGATCAGCATAAGCGTACCACACTACTTCTGTAGCACCTTCTACGTCACCTTGTCTTAATAGGTCAACAATCTTACCTTGGTCTGGATCACCGTAGCCGCCGATCTCGTTCATGTTTTCGTCAAACTTCCTTAGAATTTCTGCAACTTTTTCTTCTAAAGAACCAAAGCCTTCTTGAACACCTTCTTGGGCAGGCATATCCATATCGCCAAAATCTAATTCTCCAACTACGTCAGGAGCATTGTTTTCTAACCATTGATACACCAATGGACGCACACAGGTGTCTGCGTCCTCTTGGGCAGTATCTTTAATTTCACGTGCTAATTCTGGATCATCAATTATGCCTTTAAGGCTGCTGATAGCGTTTTGTCCATCTACACCTGCTGGGAAATGTTCTCCCACCAATGACTGTAGTTTCTCAACAGCCGCTGCCTTTTCTTCTTCGTCTTGACTGGTAATAGCATTATCTTCGCCTAGATTCATAGCCCAATCTTCAAATTTTGAAAACGGGTCATTAAATTCTTCTACGCTGTCGAGGTCGAGTTCTACTTCTTCGTTAGTTGATTGTGTCATCGCGACTATGTCGTCATAGTGTATATCTTCTTTGGTCTGCATTAGGCTATAGATGATAGGGAATGCGGCCTTGATATCTTCTTTGAAATTCTTTACTGTAAACTTATTTGTTAGATCTTCGATGAACTCTTCTGGAACCTCTGTTACTTGTTCTGCCTGGAACTGTGCCTTGAATTGCTCGTAATGTGTTCTTTTAGCTAGTTTCTTAATTGTTTCTCTAAGACCGTCTAGTGTCTCATGGGCACGACCAACAATCTCATTAGTTTCGGAGTTCATAAGATCGTTACGTACTACATAATTTCCAAAATTCTTTAGGTGTGCTATTTTTTCGCTGATACCAATGATATGTTTACCAATATCATCATACGGCAATCCGCCTTCTTGTACGTGTCTTTGCATAGCACGAGCACCTGCCAAATGGATGAACGGATATTTAAATCGCTCACCTTGGCCGTTTTCGATGAACATGGCATTGATGTGTCTAGTTCTAGCACCGGGACTAGTTTCATCTACCTGTTGATCATGCTTGATGATCAAACGTGTGTTTTCTAATTTTTGGTAGCTGGTTTTAGCAGTACCGTACATTCCTTCTTTCATAACTCCCTCTCCGACAGGTGTATTATTTGCATATTGACTCAAGAAACTAAAGTCTCTTTGATCTAAATTATCTTTGGTAATATCGCGTGTATCAAAGCTCATCAATCGACGCTTGGCAAACTCTCTAAGACCTCTTAGAAAATCGTACCAACCATCTTTTTGTACAGCATCCATATTTTCAGTAATGCCTGTACTATAATAGACTTTCATATTTCCAGGTTCGGCTAAACTGATACTTACATGCCCTATAGGGTTTTCTCCCTCCATGTAATCAAAGTCAAAGAATACCGCATCTTCTGGGTTGATGGTAATTTCGCCTAATTCAGAACCTAATTTTAGGCCAGAAAAACGGCTTCTAATCTTATAAAAAAGGTCAGTGCTTACGCTTTTGATATTATCTTCCATGTTTATATTTATCTTAATATATAGAACTTACATAAATGGGCATAGGTAACTGTTCTTCAGATAACCTTTCCGTCATTTTTTCATAGATGTGCGGATCCCAATCAGCTAAAATGCCGGCCATCCGTATGATTAATAGGGTAGACGATACTAGGTCGTCATGTTCGCCTGTTTTAGCACCAAATCCTACTCCGTGTGCTACAAATGTTTTTAATTCAGAAATCAGCGGTTTACTGTTTATCTTCATCTTATAGGTTTCTAGCATATTTTTAAGCTGGCTACAAGCCGTTACTTTAGATCTATGTGTAGTGTTAAATCCTTTTCGGAATTTACGTACATGTCCTTTTCGTATAGGTTCGCTTAAAAATAGTCCCGGAAAGTTTTCTTCGCCTATATCATTGATTGTTATTAACGCTGCTTCGCCTAATGTGTTATTTTCAACACTGTAATATATTTGTGGCTGACCGCCTAATTCCATAGCACGTTCGGCAATATATCTTAATATTTCTCTCATGTGCTTTACTTGCGATTGGATAGGCGTTAGATTGTGATGCCACTCTGCTACTTGTTCCATTGAAGGCATTTCGTAAACTTGTATAGCACCATAGTCACCGCCGGTACCTAGGCTAGGATCAAGTGCTACTAGATACGTAGCCTGTGGATTAATTTCTTTATACCAGCGTGTTTGTCCCATAGTCATTACAGGATCAACACCTTTGAGTTCTGCTAATTTTACTGCGTTGATTAGTGTTTCATCAAAGATTAAGAATTCACAATCAAATTCTCTACGGAAACGTTCGTCACCGATCTTGGCACGTTCTACTTTGGCCCACTCTTCATCGCGGTCTGGATGTTCTGCCCAGTGTGCGAAGTATGAACAGAATCCGTTAGCACCTAATTTTTGTTCATTGCCGAACTCATCAAACTTTTTGTTAGCTTCGGTCCAGATTAACGCAAACTGATCTTCGTCTGAGTTTGGTGTTGAAGTAATAATACACTTACCACCTGTGGACAATGTTGGTGATAGGGCAGTCCAGAATTCTTTGGCCTTTTCTGGTGGTTGTACAAACGCAAACTCATCACAGTAAATTAAGGATAGCGACTTACCACGGCCTGTATTTTCAGTAGTTGTGGTTGCTTGGATACGAGCACCATTATCGTATTCAATAGTATTCCTGTTATAAGAATATACGCCAGCACGGATAAAATCAGGTAAATTTTCATATCCATATCGATAACGATTCATGATGTCTTGAGCACCCTCATATTTGTGAGCAGCGATCAAAACCTGTGCTTCGGGTACGAACATCGTGTACCATAATAGATAACCTGTAGCACAAGTAGTCTTACCCATCTGGCGAGGTAACATAGCTATACATTGCTTGTTTTCGTGATAGGCCTGTATTAATCTTTCTTGATATTCATAGGGCTCAAACGGAATACTTCCACGAACAGGATGCTGTATCTTTAAAAAATTTCTACAGAAATACAACGGTCCTGTTATAGGATCCATACATGCTTCTAGATGCTTTACTTCTTCTAAAGTATACTTGATCTGGGCATGTGCTTTCTTGATCAGATTACCGTCGAGTGATTTTGCCATACAACTATTTAATGAAAAAAATAGGCTCCGAAGAGCCTATTTGGTTTTATGATTGTTTATTTAGATTTGATTTCTGCCAACAATGCTTCTAGTTGTGCTTTGATATTTTCTACAGCCATAGGATTGTCGCCGGGCTGTGTAGCAGGAAACTGACGTTTCTTGCGATTTAGATCATCTCCGTTTGGTATAGCAGCACTCATAGGTTTAATCTCTGGATCTGCTCCGCCATCTGGTGTGTTAGCAAATGATTCTTCTTCCCCACTCATATTATCCATCGGATCAATGTCGTTATCAGCTAACGCAGGCGGTTTTGGTAATAGTTTATCTCTCAATGATGCCATTGATGGTTCTGTTTTAACCATAGGTAGAGTCGGATCGCTGACATCGACTCCCATAGGTGATCCCATGCTAGGGTTCACTTTGGTAATCAACTTCATTAATGATTCGATGTTGTCCATGCCTTGAGCATTGAGATTGATACTCATTGACGGTGGAGCAGTTGGCGGTGTCGTTGGCGGAGTTGACATAGGCATGCCACACTCCTCTGATACCTCGCTAGCATTTAGCTCAGCCATCTTTTCTAGTATAGCTTTAAAATCCATATTAACTCCCTAGGGCACTTTTAGTGCCTGCTTTATCTTGTTTAGGTGCTTTGGGCATTTTATATTCGCCCTGGTTGTTTTCTTTAGTTCTTTCTTTGCTGACTTTAGCAATATCTTTTAAGAAAGCTGCTGTGAATTCGTTACCAAAATTTTCTTTGTGTTTGATTTTTTCAGCGTCTTTTAATTCGCTGTCGTTTAACAAGGCTTTGCCGCTAGGACCTTCGACTGGCTCTGCTTGTTCAAACGGATCATTAACATTTCTTACACGTAGGTGTGTGTTAGAAATACCAGTTGATTCGTGTACATCAATCTGTACTTGTTGTGGTGTTACTGGATATGAACATTCACATTCAAACACTGTGACTTCTATATTAGATAGATCTAGAAATTCTAGAGCTGTTTTTTGTATAGGTGTACTAGCTACTTTTTCAAACTTTCCGCAGCCATACTTGCCCATTTTAGATTTAGCCTTATCTTCAAAACCCTCAGGCAACGGGCCAGCAACCTTGATCCTAAAACCATAGGTTTTTTTGCTTTCAGATAGATATTCTTTGAATGTTTTCATATCAGTATTTATTCCTTTCCCTGGAGTTTTTTCAACAATTCGTTGCGATCAGTTATTACAAACGCCTGGCCGCTGAGCATGTTATTAGAATCATCATCTCCAGCATCTTTGTCAATTTTAAGTTTTTTTAACTTAGCATCTATAGCTTTTAATTTCTTATCAATCTTTGCTGATTTAGCATCTATAGCATTTCTTAGCATAGTACCTGCTACTTCAAAAATACGTCCGCTGTAGCGTACTTCCACGTTCATACCTAGATCCATTAGATCATCGTAGGCATCTTCAGCTTTTTTAGCCAATGCGTCTAATTCGTTTTCGCCTAGGTTTTCTAAATCTGCTATATCTGGCAAGCGTCCTGCTATAGCATCTACTTCGCGATAACTTCTTTCCAGATCACGAACTTCTTCTTTAGATTCTTCAATCACAGGAACTTTAGCCTCAACAGCTCTAGTATCTTCTAAGTTAAACAGTTCTTCGAGTTTTTTCGTCATACTATACTTATCTGCGTTTTGAACCTTTGTGGAAAATATCGTCTTCGTTGACTACCCTAAAACGAATTCCCTGTTGCTTACACCAAGCAGTAGCAGCTTCCCATTTAGCAAGATTTTTTACGTATTGTTCTTGATTGTATCTGCTCTTTCCTACTTTTTCTAAAAAAGTATGATTGCTGGGTTTTACTTCTACTAGTTCTGCGTGTTTTTTTCCGCCTTTGTCATTGTAAACAATAAAAAAATCAGGCACATATATTGTATATTTGCCTGTTAGCGGGTCTCTATAAGGAATCTGGATACTTTCTGATGCCCAATTTTCCACTCCCGGGTGCTCGTCTAGCATACGCATGAAAACAAATTCCCAACTGCTGCGAGCCAGCGGTGTTTTCTTCCCGATATATTTGTCGGGATTTTTCATTTCAAATTTACCTTGAGCAAATTTAACCATTACGCTCTAATGTTTCTAAGTTTGAGTTGATTAGCAGTAATCACTGTCCTAAAACCCAATCTCGATGTTTGGCTACGATTTTGATTTAATATCTCAGCCACTAATCCTGTAAGTTCTAACTGTTTCAAAGAATCTAAAGTTTTTAATAATTGAAATACAGGGAATCCGTCTTTTTTAGCCTGTTGTAAAAGCACCATAGCTGTAACTGTGGCTGCTTCGAGACCAAATCCTTTGCTAGTTAAAAAACCTATAGTAGCATCTACATCACTACCGAGATATTCTTCTCCTCGCTGTCCAAAATTATTCAGATAGACTCTGCTTCTATCGGCACTATCGCTAGATTGCGTAGTTGGTAAGTTAGTTAAGACACTATTCATTCTGCTCTCTTGTTTGTTCCGAATGATATACCAGGCAATCCACTGGTAACATTATCTAACCCTGTAGGCGTTAGTAATATATTCGTTGCTTCTGCGACTAGATTTTCTGGCCGAAGAGATGCTAGACTCTTATAAAAATTAATAGCTTTGATAGCAGCCTGCAACCCGTCTGTACTAGAAAAAGCACCCTGGACGTTGTTATCTCCGTATATTTTTGGAGCATCTTCAATAATTTGCGACCCTGCGTTAATTAACCCGCCGGGACCAAATATACTAGAAATCTGGCCTCCACCTATAGTTAAAGGACTAGGAGTTTTATCATAATATAGTTCAGCAAATCCTCGAGGCCGTAATCCTGCGATAATAGAACCTGTTCCATATAAAACTGTTTCATAAACAATATTCATTGTAGCTTCAATTGTGCCGTTATTAGATCCTTGATCCACGTTTCCGTGATTCCAGCTTGTTATATGAGGATTAATCAAGGTATAAGAATTGAATTTTTTTCGACTCAACGTAAATATAGTAATTGAATCAAAGAATGGTCTTGTAAAATTTATTTTATCAACGTCAAGACCATATCGGATTTGTCCTGCTTCTATTTGTCTTTCTGCTCTGCCTGTTGCGTCCATGTTGCTGTCGGCCTTCTCTTTGCCGCCTGTGGTTTGATCCGGAGCATATACCCCGCCCTTTGTCTGGGTCCAAAACGTAGGAGGGAGATATCTTTCATTAGAATAATGAGAAAGGTATTGAGCCCATAAAGCATTTATTACCCCTAAGTTATCGTCATGAAAAACAAGATTTAGCGGTTCATATTTTATTTCTTTGTAAATTATACGTTTTCTATTATATTGGTTTTTAACCTCGTGCTCAAAAGTAATTTTAGGTAAATCGGCTTGTTTTACTAACATGTCGATGGCATTTTGATTATTTTTTAGATACGTGGATGACATTACAGCAGGTTGGTTTATGTTAAACTGAACGTGATACAGGAATTTGGTTCTCGGTGCTCGAGACATTCCGTTATCAAGATATAGTCGAGCCGCGTGACGAGCATCGCCAAGATTTCCCTTGGGATTTGTAATGCCTTGCCCCACTCCTTGGAGGAATCGTGTGAATTTATCTGCCATAATATTATTTAGTGATAAAAAAAGCCCGGGGATTCCGGGCTTGATTTAATTGCGTGATATTAACTTCCTGTAGCCAGGGTACCAATAGTTCTAGCACCGATGTTTCTACCAATGCCGTCAATACCGCCACCTTTGTATTGTATAGCGTTATCATAACGGATTGCTAATGCGATCATTGCTGGTTCGTTTGATGTATAGTTTAAATCACCATAATCGATGTTTTGTACAAAACAACCGTACAATTCAAATGTTTCTAGAACGTTAGGTGTTTGAGCACCATTACCGCCATCTAATAATTCGATTAAAGTAGTGAACTTATAGTCTTGAGCAGATGCTGCTCCTGATTGTTCGAAAAAGTCAAATTGTTTCTGAATCTGTTCACCGCACAGGCGTTGAATAGATCCTGTAGCATCATCTCTCACGTTTAATGTTACTGGTTCCCAATTGTGTCTACCTGCTAGGTATACTCTTGAGTTGTAAATTGGAAGTTCTATTTCTTCAAAGTTTACTTTAGGACGAGTAATGTCATTTACTTGTTTTGTTAATTCAGTTGCTACTGTTCCATTTGCCCCGAAGCCTTGTAAGACTACCCTAAATCTATACTTTAGCTTGGGCATTAACAAGCCCTGAGCACTAGACGAAGCGTCTGTTGCTAAAGGTACTGTTAATTTTGATAGTGTTGAAATTGCCATATTCTTATGCTCCGGATAATGTTATTTAGCTCTTATGATTGGGGGATTTTTCGCCCCCAAACATTAAGATGCTCTCGATGCTGCTATCTCCCCTGTATTTTTCAATCTTAATGGGATGTAAATAAATTCAATCGCTTTTACTGGTTCAATTGCGATATCTACATATAGTTCATTTCGATCAATCCTTGCTGGAGTGTTATTTGTTTCATCGCAGACCACAGCATAATCATAGATAGCACGTAGACCTACAAGCTCTAGCAATAGACTTTCTACTGCCTGTCTAACTTCGTCTCTTGTAAGTTTATCGTTAGGTTCAAACACAAACGGTTTAGCTAATTTGCTTAACTGGCTGCGTAGATAAATTACCAAACGTGCTACGTTAATTCTGTCTAGTGCTGATGATCCAGTACTTAGGGTTTTTTGACCATAGTTTACTAGACCAACGCCATTAAAGAATGTTAAAGGATTAACTCTAATATTCGCTAATGTGTCACGCTGTCCTTCTGTTAATGCTACAGGTTTAAATTGTCCTGTTTTGCTTTCTAGGTACCCCACTGATGTAGCATTAGTAACACCACCTCGTCTAATACCAGCAGGAGCAAACCATGGATAAGATACTTGATCATTTAGAGCAATAGTTCTTAACATCATGTAGCTTGGTGGTACCATGATTGTGTTACCAGTATTGTCACTGGTTAAACCTGCTGGATAAAATACTCCAGCATACGCATCTGAGCTAACTAGGCCCACGTCTCCGTTGTCAGTAGCAGCATTAACGTTTTTGCCCCAGTTGTTTAATGAATTAGTATCTGGAAGTAATCTGAAAGGAGCATCGCCTACCACAAATGCTGTTGTTCCACGATCAATGTTTAGAGCAATCATTTCTTGTAGTACTTCGGGATATCCTGGTGTAGCAATAAGATTGAAATTGCGTACTTCGTCTTCACGTATTTCAGAGTTAGAATTTAATAACCCCTTCAACGCCTCAACAACCACTTGACGCTGTGCTTTACGACCAAAGTCGCTGCCTGAATCAGATACCCAACGTGCTGACTCATAATCTATCATTGACTCATCACCGTAACGACCGTTGTCTGTCGATGTGTCAACATGATTTCTAACATACTTTTTAATGTTGAAACCGCTTCTACGAGTGTTGAATAACAAAATACCTCTTGGATATAGATCGGGATCTGGTGCGTCGTAGTCTACAAAATCACTGCTTAACAATTCTAAGATTGTGGCAGGATCTTTTGACTCGCCATTTAAGTCCCATCGAGCATCACTAAACACAATACCATCTTCTGATGTGCTATCGCTCTTGTCAATTAATACCCAATTATTTGCTATCTGGTCAGTTAAGCCGTCTTGATATTTGTAGATTACCGGATAATTTTCTAAATCACTAGCATCAATCCATAAATCACCAGTCACAAGTGCGGTACCGTCGCTTTGTAGCAATGGTCTAACAGAATTAACAATTGGCCCCATCGGGTCTGTACCGTTGGCATATACTGGGGATGCTGTAGTAGCAATACCGCCACTACCACTATACCTGTAACCTACCCATGCTGATCCATTATGAATCATGATATCTGTTTGATCAATTAAACTGTTAAACCATCTTTGACCATCTGCCGGATCGTTTAACGGAGCATCTGAAGATGCTACATATCCTGTAGATGTACCAGACAATGGCATATAATTACTGATTACATAATCAAAATCACTGCTGACACTTGGTGATCCGTAAAAATTAGGAGTTCCTGTAGCGTCTGTCACATTATATTCAACAAAACCGGCATCAGTAAACAAATCATCGCCGTCGATAATTCTAATCTCACCGCCTAGTTTATGAGTAATTGTAATTTTACCATCTAGTACTGTAGCTTCAACGTTTACAAAACCAGCATTGTTGATAGCTTGTCTTAGTGTATTAGCATCCGCACCTGTACCTGCTGAGGTAAAAGTTATTGAAATGGCACTTGAAAGACTAGCATTATTAACAAGACTTTCTCTCATACTAAATGTGTAAGAACCACTAAATGTTCCTGCTCCAATTGTATCAGATGTTACAGATGTGGCACCTTTGATCTTTCTAACAAAAATCTTAAAGCTGGCTGTTTGAGGTGTGTTATCGTAGCCAGTATCTTCAGTGTAATTGTATTGTACATACACTGTGTCTTTATCAATCCCAACACCACCGCCTGTTTTGTTAACTCCAAAGATAGCACCTTGTGCGTTAGCCGATAAAGGAGCAGCTACTTCTAACCATGATTTAGAAGAACTATTCCAACGTTTTACTCTCCAACGTGCTCCAAGATTAGGATCGGTTGTCTTAACCCATATAGATCCGCTTGGTCTGGAGATAGCAGCATTTGATTTCCATTGAGGAACCTGTGTGTGCGGCGACATTGATAATTCTGGACCATAATATGTTCCTGCTGCAACACCGAATAAACTTAACACAGTAGCTGATCCGTCTTCTAGCACAAGAGCATTGCTGCCTGTTGAATCACCGACCATGTCATCTGTGGCATCTGTAATGTATAGTGTTACAAACCCGTTTACGGTGGCTGCTCTAACACCTTGGATTAAAGCATTATTAATCAATGTAACCATGCCGCCTACAGTTGTATAAGCTGGAACGTTAATCTGTACTCCATTAATAATAAAAGTTGACGAACTTGTTTTTGACGAATGTCCGTCTACTTCGGCTGTAAATGATGGCCAAAACTTACGCCACTCTTTTGTTCCTAGCAATTCCCACGATACCGGTTCGCCTACTGTAGTATAATCTTTGCCTTTGTAATAGACTCTGATAACATCAGACGCTGTAACCACAGCATAGTCACCGACTCGACCAACACCACTAGCTGGTTGGGTTCCGTTTAGACTTTCTGTATCTTCTGCTGTGATGACAACGGGCACTTTGTTATTAAATTTTTGTCCTGCTAATCCGGCAGGAGCTGAATCCCACTCAAAAATACCCCAGTTGGTACTTTGAGTATCTAACCACCACTGACCGCTTGTTGCTTCAGAACCAGGAATTTCTGATTTAGCAGTTAGGTCATCTAAATTTACTGCTGCTCTGACTACATAGGCAGAATTAGCAGATCCCAAGAAACTATAGGCTGTCTGTAAGCCATATTCGTTTCTTTCGTCCCCGTGTATTGGGGAACCCGATATTGTTCTCCTAAATGTCGGGGTGCCAAAGAAATCAACAAGTTCTCTTTGACTTGAAACTTTGTATACTTTACCTGCGTTGGTTGCTAGTGTACCTTGTGCGGTACCTGTTCCGCTAGCGTTTGCTTTATTTTCTGCAGTAGCAATTACAATTAATGGAGTTGTGCTGCTTTCAGCTGGAGTATAAAAACTCTCATCGATTACTGTAACTTCTACGCCTGGTGAATTAAGTGCCATTCCGTTGTCTCCTGATGGTTTGAATCTTGTATAATATTTATTCAGTAAACCAAAAAACACAGAGTTTAAACTATCGGAAAAGGGGTGAAAAAGGTCCAAATTCTTTAAATAGATGTATGAGACCCCTATGTAAATGCGGACAAAGACCGGCTGCTATAAACTATCGCAAAGAAAAGAGAATCTATTATAGATCTCTTTGCGAAATTTGTTTAAAGCACGGAAAGTATCACGGCATACCTAGATGGTATAGAGCAGGATATAGGAAAAAGAATGCCTGCGACAAATGCGGGTTTAAATCACCGCATCCTGAAATTTTCGCAGTTTATCATGTCGATGAAGATCTTAATAACTGTAAGATCGCTAATCTAAAAACAGTATGTGCTAACTGTCAACGAGTGTTAGCTAAAGAAGGCATTAAATGGAAACAAGGCGATCTTGTTGCTGATTTTTAATCAATCCTTCTATCTTTTCAAATAGGTCCGATATACCGTCGTTGTTATCTAACACGGCATCAAACTTAGTACCTACCCAAGCAGTTTCCGAAGCATGGATTTTAAATTGTGTTAATCTGTCTTTGCTTAACGCCCAATTTATATGTTTAGGACCCGCATTTACCGCTACCGCATCTTGATACCATTCGGGCTCAGGACCGCGAACTACACGTACTACGATTCCGCCGGCGTTTTTAATACTGGCTATCTCGTTGGGAAAACGACAGTCTGATATCACTATATTATCTTTGGAGTTACGGAGTTTATTTTCTAGACTGGCGATCCATATATCATCATGGAAACTCTTGCGGCAAACTTCTGTGCCCCAGTATTGTAGTACCCACCTAGGAGTTAACGTAGGCATTGATAGACGTTCTGCCCACCACGGATCTACTTGCTCACGCCACTCTCGAGCTTCTTTAGTACGCCCTTCTAGCATAATTCGGTCCCAACCAAATACCGATGCCACAGCATCTTTTAATGTGTTGGCAAACGACTCGCGTCTAAATTCGTGAAAGTTTACAAGATAATCGGCAATAGTGTCTTTGCCCGAACCAATAAAACCGCATACTCCAATAATCATAGTATCTCCTAACAATACTAATATTGTAGCAGTTTTTTATTTTACGGTCAACCGACTACGAAAGTATATCCAGCATTAGCATGGCCGGGGACGAAGTTAACCAATTCTGCTGTTAGTCTTTCAATATCAGCCTGAGCTTCTTGTTTAAGTGTAGCACCATTTAATGATGTACCACCTTGCGGGCCGGCAATTTGAGCAAATTTCTCTCGGGCCTGGCCAAGCATCATTTTACAGTTGGCTAATGTATAATCTTTGATCCATTGCCCGGCGTAAGTATCAACTAGGATAGCCACGTCTGGTCGTGTGTTGTAGCACCAAAGCATGATTTCTTCATCAGTTCTAGGACGCTGATGTATGGTTAGCTTGTGAGATTGAGCGTGCCATGTAAACTGTATGAAACTACCAAACATCTTACCCACACGTTCTTGATAACCAGCAAACAACTCATAAGTTAACAGTCCGCCCATATTAGTAGATGATAACAAATAGGTATTTGTATAAGCTAAGTTAAACGGTTCAAACACTGTTCCGCCGTTACCTCCACCTGATCTAGATCCAATGCTTCGTCGATAAATTTCTCGAACTACTTGGATTTCGTTTGGTAAAGTATAAACGTTTTGATCTTCAGATAGGGTTAAAAACGCAAAACTTTCTTCTACAGAATTATCCCCTCGTTGCCGAAAAACTGCTAAACTACGCTGAATTGCTGTTTCGTAGTGCTGGGGGTCTAGTTCTACGTCAACCATGCCGTCGCCCAGCATTAAGCGACAATAGTCGAATACTTTTTGTTTTTCTTGATCTAGTTGGCTCATGCTAGTATTTATTACAGCGGTAAATATATGACTATGCCAAGACTCAGTTTATACAAGCCCGAAAAAGGCAATGATTACAAATTTATAGACAAAAATATCTGGGAAATGTTCCAAGTTGGTGGTACAGATGTTTTAGTTCACAAGTATATAGGACCCGGTGATCCGTTGCCCGGTTCTAGCACACCTACAACACCGGTTTATACTGGCGGGATTCCTGAGTTACAAATACAAGATTTGTTGTTTTTAGAAAACAGAGACAGAAAATACGATCCCGATGTATACATTTTGAGAGGCGTATACAACATAAGCGATCTCGATTTTAATCTATCACAGTTTGGTTTATTTTTACAGAACGACACAGTTTTTATCACTTTCCATATTAACGATACTGTAGAAAAAATAGGTAGAAAACTGTTGGCTGGGGACGTTATTGAGCTACCGCATTTGAAAGATTACAATGCCCTAAACGATTTAAAATTTGCTCTAAAAAGATTTTATGTCATAGAAGAAGTTAGTCGAGCCGCAGAAGGGTTTTCGGCCACATGGTATCCGCATTTATATAGAGCAAAATGTACTCCGTTAGTAGACAGTCAGGAGTTCAAACAGATTCTAGACGGGTTAGCTGACGACACCGGAGAAGATAACAATACTACCTTACGTGATATAATGAGCACCTACGAAACAGAGATGCGTATTACTGAAGCAGTATTGGATCAAGCCGAATCGGATGCTCCTAAGAGTGGCTATGATACTACAATGTATTATACCGTACCGTTAGATGAGCAAGGAAATGTAAAACTAGTTACTACAGACGCTGGGGACATTGAAGCCAGCAACGAAAGTACTGCGGTAGATGCCAGCGTTATCATAGCAACGCCTACCAAAGACGGATATCAAAATTATCACGAAGATGGAGCAACTCCAAATGGTGCTCCCTTTACTAGCGGTATTACATTCCCTGGCAACCCTGTAGAAGGACAGTTCTGTCTCAGAACAGATTATTTCCCTAAGAGATTGTTTAGATTTAATGGCAAGCGTTGGGTCAAATACGAAGACAATGTAAGAATGACCATGAGCAATCTTGGAACTTCTGATACCGAATCTGGAGAAAGATTCGAAGGCAGAGATACAAGACAAAACCAAAAAGGCACGTTTATCAATAACACTAATGAACGTATGATAGACGGCAAACTGGTTAAAGAAAAACAGAGCTTGAGCAAAGCACTAAGACCTAAGGCGGATGAATAATGGATTTTTTCTATGACGGACAGATAAGACGATACGTAACTCAGTTTATGCGTATCTTTATTGGTTTTAAGTATCAAGCAGGTGATGGATCTTTAAAACAAGTTCCGGTAGCCTACGGTGATCTCACTAAACAGGTAGCACAGATTATCAGAGAAAATTCTGAAAACAAAATGCCTAGCGTTCCTAAGATTGCCTGCTACATAACTGGAATAGAATTAGATAGAAATAGATTAGCTGATGCAAGTTATGTTAGTAAAGTTAGCATCCGTGGTAGGTCTTTTGAATCGTTCGATGACGAAACAGGTCAACCGATATATGATAATACGCAAGGTGGTGGGTATACCATTGAACGATTGATGCCTACACCATTTAAACTAAGCATGAGAGCCGACATTTGGAGTTCTAATACAGATCAAAAACTCCAGTTGTTAGAACAAATTTTAGTGTTATTCAATCCTAGTTTAGAAGTACAAACCACAGACAATTATATTGATTGGACCAGTCTTAGTGTTGTTGAGTTGACAGCGTCTAACTTTACTTCGCGAGCGATTCCCCAAGGCACCGAAGTTGATATAGATATATGTTCATTGGATTTTGAAATGCCAATCTACATTAGCCCGCCAGTTAAAGTTAAGAAACTTGGCGTTGTACAAAATATTATCATGAATATGTTCGACGATGATGGGCAGTTGAAACCATTGGCTGAGCTAGCATTTAATAGTCCTGTTGATTCTAAAGATATCAAATCAACATCAATTATTACTACTCCTGGAAACTTTGGCGTATTATTGCTTTCATCAAAGACTGTTACGGGTGTTGAGACAGGTTCATACTACGTTAGTGCTTTAGATGTTAATGAAGCTGTCGTTGAAAGCGGGTTAGACATACCTAAAAAGACTGCTGCCGTGATCGACTGGAATAAAATTATTCCTCAGTATGGAAAATATCGTCCTGGTATCAGTCGAATTAGATTCTTACAGCCAAGCGGCTATGAGTTGGTAGGCACATTTAGTATTAATGAAGTAGATTCACAATTTTTAGTAGTAGATTTTGATTCTGATTCTGAACCTCAGACCGATTTAATCATTAACGCTATCATAAATCCGCAGACATATGACCCTAGAACAAGTTTACTTCTAGGAACAAAATATCTAATATTGGAAGATATTGGATCAGAAAGTAATGTCGACGGTGCTGACGCATGGAAAAATTCTGATGATTCGGATTTTGTAGCCGCGGCAAATTCTATAATTGAATGGAATGGGGCTAGCTGGACAATAATTTTTGATCCGTTGATTGAACATAACGAACCATACTACATTAAAAATCTTAAAACTGGTGTCCAGTACAAATGGGAAGATGGGCAATGGCTTAAATCATTTGAGGGCGAATATACAGCCGGATACTGGAGTTTTGATTTAGAAGGATGATATATAAAGGCATGCAGAAACATGCCGGTATACTTTTCATATCTAAAAAAACTTCTAGGGTACTAATGATTCTAGAAGATCTCAAATGGACTGTTCCTAGTTTTCCTAGAGATAAATCTGTTGTCGAAGATGCTCAATCAATCATCCAAGAATATTATGGGCAAGAAGCTAGATTGGTGCCGGTTGAATTATATCTAAGTCAAGATAGCGGTTTTGAATTTTCCACATATATATGTTTAGTTGAACAAGAATTTGTTCCGTCAAACAATCAAACTTTTTGTTGGACTATGATCGATGTACTACCAAAAGGTGTACACACCGGTTTAAAAAATACCCTTACAAATAAAATTATCAAAACTAAAATTGATACTATATTACTAATGGGGACTTCATTATGAAACTATCTATTACTAAAAGTAAAAATTTTATCAGCGATTGCCAGCGATACGAACAAGCAATCAAAGAAACTAAAGATTTAGAATTAGAAAGTCTTTACAAAAGATTTATCTCACAGGCTAAATCGCTAGATGCGTCAACAGACTCTATAGAAATCTTTTCTAATGTTGCTCGTCAAACAGAAGAAAGAAATAGATTAAAATCTCTAAGAGTTGATTTAGAAAAAAGAATCACAACGTTGAAAGAAAAGCTTCAACGGTCATAAAATCATAATCTCCTAAAATTTTATAAAGTTCAGTATTATCTGAACAGGTATATTTCTGATATTGATTTATCAGATTACTAGGAAAATCAACTTCTTCTATTTCAGCAGAATATTTTTTAGCGATCAATTCGGCAACAGATCGAAACGAAATAGAAGATCCAGTACCTAAGTTAAAAATTCCATTTACATTTTTATCGATCATTTTTGTTTTGATCTGTGCTATGTCATCAACACAGATAAAATCTCGTTGGAAATTTTCGCTGTTCTTAAAAACTTTAATCTTACCTGTTTCGATCGCCTGTTGTTTGAATTTAGTTATAGGACTGGCTTGATCTTTTTTATGAGATTCGTTGTGTCCGTATACATTGAAATATCTCCATCCTTGTATGCGAGCATTGGGATAATCTAATAGTGTAGAGTAGACATATTGATCTATCAACATCTTGCTAGTAGCATATAAAGATCTAGGATTCAAAGGTTGTTTTTCTTTGAACGTATTACTATCGCCATAGACAGAAGCAGAACTAGCATATGATAAAGTTAAATTATTTTTAACTGCTTGTTCAATCAACCAATAGCTCGGCTGTAAATTAGATTTTTCAATCTTGTCTTGACTAGTTTCTGTAGTTGATGATATCGCACCTTCGTGAAATATAGCTTCCACCTTAAGCCAGTGATCGAAAATTCCGTAAAAGTTTTCTGGTGAAACTATATTAGAAAATTTTAATTCTTTAATATTATTTTCTTTTCCGCTGTCCAGCTCATCAACAATCAATATATCTGTTATAGATCTGCGATTTAGTTCTTTTACAATATTAGAACCAATAAATCCTGCTCCGCCGGTTACGATTATCATTTAAAAAATTGCTCCGGATGTATAGACTTATCATCGATCCATAGGTCATAATGTGGTTTACGTAGTTGGAGACTAGTATATTTTGCTCCCCAGTCAGCCATCTGTTTATGTGTGATTTCGGTTCTATCAATGCCTGAACGCGATCCACGTGCTGTGTAGTAATGTATTTCGTGTCCTTCGTCGAATAACTTATTGATTTTAGCTATTCTATCCATATACGGTTTTGTTTTAGCATAATCTACATTACCGTCGACATCAAATTCCATAGAACATATAGTGCCGTCAATATCCACGATGTAAATCATTTTTGACTGTCTCCTGGAATTAATCTGTGATTATCTTCGACTGAATCGGCTGTGCTTACTTCAAACACCATCGCACCGTCTGTCATTGCTTCTAATTGGTGTGGTTGTAACGGAGGATTATGCCACGTGTCTCCTTCGTTTAATTCTTGTTCATATATCTTAGCGTCTTTGGTGTCGATCCAACGCAATTTAAATTTGCCTGAATTTACAAACCAAGTTTCGTCTTTTTTATTATGAAAGTGCATAGAAAATTTATTTCCTGCTTTTTCAAACACTAATATTTTCCCGCAGTAAAGATCGTTAGTGGCCCATATAATTTCAAAACCCCAACCTTTGTTTACTTTTCCAGTTAATCTTTCTGTCATTTTATTTCCTCTAATCTTGGAGCATAAACTCCTACGTGTTGTACGGTCACCGCTGATGCTTTGTTAGCAAACTTTATCGCGTCAGGCATGTGGGTCGTTTCTAAAAATTTATAAACAAGAGCAGCTAAAAATGTATCTCCTGCTCCGCATACATCAGTTACATCACCTACTATTTCAGCCGGATAAACCCAGCCGTTCCATTGAGCACCATCTCGCCCATGTGTAACAATTAAATGATCATTGTCGGGCAAATAGCTAGTAGCACGACTTTGTTCCAGTTTGTTAATTTTTACATAACAGCCGGCCAGTCGAGCTAGATCTGTTTTCTTTGTGTCGATAAAGATCGGTACATTTACTTCTTTAACTAGATCTTCAATAAGATCGTAGGTCACTGTGCCTTTGTTATAATCACTGATCACGATAGCATCATAGACAGGCGGTATCGCTGTTTCAAAGGTAATGGGCGTACTTTCAACATCTCGATCTACCCGTAGTATCTGTTGTTTGGTGCGTTCATCAATCAACCTATTTTTCTCGCTGACCCTGTCTTTATCCCTTAGAAAATCAACATCGCAGCCTAATGCTTCTAGATTTTTTCGTACATTACCTGCCATACCGTCTTTGTGGATAGTATAGTGTGGTTCGAAAACAGGAACCGGGGCTTCGGGACTGATACGGTTTACATACCCATAGGTGTAAACATCGTTACAGTCATCGCCTATTAGTAATATCCTGAATGATTTTTGTTGTAGAATAGTCATATAGCCTATCAAAAAATATAATTTCGTCGCAGACTTCTTGGCCTACGATAGGTTTACCCATGTAATCACTGCCCTTAACCATAATGTCGCAGGCCGCAACGAGATTTATGAGTTCTAGATCAGTGTCAAATATCACGACCTCGTCGACTGCTTTTAGATTTTTGAGCATGTGTGCTCGATATCGTTGATTGTTGATTGGTCGAGAAGACCCTTTTAAGTGGCGAATGCGATCGTCTGAATCGATGCCAACCATAAGATGGTCTCCTAAACTCTTAGCATAGTTTAAAAGATCAATATGTCCGGGATGTAATATATCAAAAGAACCGTTAACAAAAATCAGACTCATGCTGTAATTATACAGCAAAGAGTCTGTTTGTCAACCTTTTAGGCTTGTGCTTCGCCCCAACGTAGAATAATGTTAGCGTTAACTGATGTTCCAGATACCTTAAAGATGTTGATAGCCAATACGTCTGGACCATTTGGGAATGTACCCCTACCGCCTAAGGTAGTATTGGTTAATTCTTTCAATTCTGAAAGATCCAAACTATCTGAACTTCCCGGCAAGCTGATGAACGAGAATACCTGTTCACCTGGTAAAGCATACGGTGGTTGTCCAAATTTAAATGTAATAGTACTAGCACCTGCTACCACAGCATTGGATGTCTGCGTAAATGTTACAGAGTAGTAGCCAGTGCCCCCAAAGCTTCGTAAAGTACTAACTGTGGCTACGCGAGTACCCGCAGCAAATTTAGCATCAGAGACTTCTGTGCCGGCACCTGCTGAATAGGTCGATACCAATGTTTCCCACGATGCTTGTGTAAAATAAACAAAGTTAGTCACTGCGGTATTTTGTGCCAGCGATAGCGTAATAGTATTGTTAGCATTTACAGCCGCTGCTGTGGTTCTAGTTATGAACAAGGTATAGTAGGGTATAGTATCAAAGGTCACAGTTGTTCCGCCTGCTAGTGTACCTATGCAATTACTACTAAACACCACAGAGTAGTAGCCAACCCCTCCAAATGTTTGTAATCCGCTGATAGTAGAGATAGTTGTTCCACCGGTAAATTTACCAGAGTCGTTGGTTAATGTACCTGCCACTGGAACATCTACTGGTAGTGCTGTCCAACTCGCTGCTGTAAAGAACAGATTATTGGTAGTTGTTCTAGAACCGCCGAACGCGGTGTTGATAGTTTGAGCTGATAATGGTAAATCAGCACTTAATCCTTGGCTCATTGTTACAGTATAATATCTGTTAGGCGATGTGCCTTGTATGCCTGACACTGACGATACCGTAGTTCCTCCTGGGAATGCCGAAGTTACACTAAATCCAGTTTGTGTTACTGGATTGGTCATATTATTCCAACTGGCTTCCGTGATGTTTAACGCAGTTTGTCCTGCTACATAGGCTGTAAAAATAGTTCCGTTGTTGTTAGCTCCGGTCGCTGTTGAATTATATTGAACAAAGTTATTGCCTGCTCCTGTTACAATATAAGTTCCATTATATGCGTTAGGGTTTACACCAGTTACGGTAATTCTAGAATTGACCGGAAACGGAACATAACCTTGATTATTAAAAAATAATGTTGCTGTTACACCGTTGCCTTGTGGGAAAGTCGTATTAACTGACCTAAAGAACGTCTGCATACTAGAAGTTAACGCACCTAACGTTGTAGCTACTGGACTCGGACTTGCGGCCACAGATGATACTGTAGTGCCTGATTGGAATTTAGTATCCGAGGCTGCTATAGCGAATCCAGCAGTGGCACCTGAAGAATTCCAGCTGGCTTGTGTTGCGTATACGAATGAAGATCCTGTAGCTCTATTGAATGCTGTTTTATTAGGTACCGTTACGTTAGCAGTTACCGTATTCAATGCCGTAGCAGTAGCAGTGGGCTGAGCTACTCCACCAGACCAGTTTACAGAACCACCAGGAGCGATCTGTGCGAAGCTAGGTTGGCCACCGGCAGCAACGCCTGTTAATCCAGACCAAACAATGTCGCTGGGGTTTGAAGGATAGTTCTGAGGATTTAACACTCCTTCAACGATGATACCGCCTGTGCCTGTATCTGATGTAACAGCTATCTCTTTCAATAATAATTGAGCTCTGTTTAACAATTCTCTATCACCGAGATCGCCCACTACCGCATTTGAAACACTAGGTGCTAGACGAATCAAGAACGCAGTAGCTTTGGTTGTGCTAACACTTAGACCAGTAGACGCATAGTTAAAAATGTATCCTCGATCTGAGTCAAACAAACCGTCTGTTAGGAAAGCACTACCCCAGTGGCTAATTAGTGGCGTTGTAGTGTTGTTCATTAGAATAACGCCAGTTCCGGCACTGTGATCTGCTGCCACGCCGGCTGTGAAGTTTCTATTAGCACCTGCTATGAATAAATCCAATTGAGCAGATCTAGTACAACCTGTTAGTCTGTTTAGAGTTCGATCGATTCCTGTATAAGAAATCATTTCATTGTCTATATAAACGATACCAGTTTCTGGGAATCCCGCCACGCTTGCGAGTGATACTACTGCAGCAGTATTGCTAATATCACTGACTAAGCTGCTAGTAGCACCATAATTTGAAACTTCGTACCTAACAGGCAGGTTACCAGTACGCATATAAGCTTCTGTATTGATGTTTGAGTTTCTCATTCTATGTGCGAAAACATAATTACCGTCCGAACCTCTTAACATGAAATCAATAAAGCCAGCACCGTACCATGAATACTGGATTCCAATCATCTGCATCTTTGTGATATCTAAATCATACCCGCTAGGCCCGGTTCCATCTAGTCGATCTTTATTAAAGTTTGATTGCTGTACTCTAACTTCTGAAACTAAACTCATTTTAGCATTTGATACGTTGTTGACACCTCGGAAGTCTGGGTTAACAGTCATCGATGTCTGGCTGTCAACGTGTGTTACTATGTGTGTCATACCCCTAATGGTGACAGCATCGCCTGCTTTGATCTGATCTCGGAATCTACTGTTAAGCCCTGTAACTCTGTTCGAACCAGAGTTTACAGAAATAGTTCCTGCTAACTGTTTCGTAGAAGTGCGTTGAACAGCCCAAAGAGTCTGTCCATCATATTCCCAGAAAATTCCATTTTGATCGTCAAAAACTCCAGCACGGACAACAGCACCTTTCCAGCGTAAAGTAGAAATTTGACAATTAAAACTTAGTGCGGGTTTTCTAGTTCCTACTCGTTTCGTAGCAATAATTCTAAATGTTCGTTCGCTGACGATTTCATCAACGGTATAATCGCCATCATATCCTCCGGTTGTTACACCGCTAAGGCGTATAACAGCACCGCGTTGTAGGCCGTGATCGTTGTCACCTAATGTAATTTCTATAGTGGCACCTACTTCGACATCCGTAGCAAGTATAGTCAATACATCATAGCTAGGTGCGAATAACGCACCTGTGGTATACATAACACCTTTACCAGATTGATAACGGATATATTTTTTACTTTGACGTATGGCCTGTACGCCATGTTGTGGGCCTCCAGTGCCTAGTTGAACACCGCCGTCGAACGGTCTATGTGTAAAGAAGCTATCAGGTCTTGGATACACCACTCCTGTTATAGGAGCACCTGTGATCACACCTGGTGATCTAGCTTGGAAGGTAATGGTGTTTCGAGTTGGAATTTGTGTAGCAGAGAACGAACCGTTGGCTAATGAATGATTGTTAGATCCATTATCTGAGCTGACTGTAACGATAAACGATCCGCCTGGAGGAATTCCGTGAGGTTCTTGGAATATAATCTGTAATGTAGCTAATGTACCAAACCCTAATCCTGTACCGGAAGTAATTGTTGCTGTAGTAAATTCACTGACTGTTACAGAAGAATATAATTGTAGATTAATCCCAGCTACACCTAATCCAGTTACTGTAGCTGCTGTGATGGCACCTGTAGATGGTGATACAGACGTTACCGATACTATAGCATCATTGGTTGTATTGGCTCCGCCGAGATCGCTACCTAAAATTCTAATCCTATTTCCTGGTAGATATGCTGTACCGCCATCGGACACTATGATATTAGTGTAACCGCTGGCAGTCCTAGTGATAGTAAACTCTCCGTTAATACCAGAACCTGGAACTATGACCACAGGAACATTATTAATAGTAGTTCTATCATCTCCTGTTCCTGCAGTAGATATCTGAGAAATAACACCGGGAGCATTTTCATTAGCTATTAGTCCACTAACTAATGATGCTGCAATAATTTCGCCGCTGCCGCCAATATTATCGACTTGTATTTGAAGATCGTTTGAAGGGGTATTACCACCAAGTTGTGTGCCATATATAGTTACGATTTCGCCGCTAGCATAACCGCTACCAGCAAATGCTACTACTAAACTAGTATAAACAGCACCAATTCTACTAATATTAAACTGTGCCGAGCTACCTGACAACGAGGTAGCATCTTGTAATAATCCAGTAAATGTTGACGTTGTCTGTGTAGCGGTAATAGTCACATCATTAGCAGGAGTTGCATTACTGGTAAACACTGTTCCTAAGATTAAGAATTCAGTGCCTTTGACATATCCTGTGCCGCCGGCATTAATCACTGAAGAAAATCCTGTGCCTGTTCTAGTTACATCAAAGGTAGCACCTGATCCTAATGTACTATCTGGACTAGTAGCGGTATAAGAACTGTTATTAATGCCGCTAATAGTTTCATTACCTGAAGACATTAAACTAGTTCCAGAAATAACATCTGCTGTTAAAATAGAACCGCTAGAAACAGTAGCTACAGTAATCAATAGATCATTAGCAGGACTTGTACCAGATAAATCCGATCCTAAAATTCTTAGAACATCACCTACTTGATAATCAGATCCACCCGTGTTAACTGACACAGATATGTAGCCTGAAGAATTACCAACAACATTAAATGTTGCCGCTGAGCCAATTGAAATTTCATTAGTTCCTGTTAACTCAGTATATGTTGTAGTGTTACCAATGATAGCACCAGAAAATGGTCTATTAAACGTAACATCTGTTCCAACAATTGATTCAACAAACGTAGAAGAACCTGTTTGATCATTGGCACCTAGACCTATAACTATGCCTGATGTGCTGGCAACTGTAAGAGTGGTTAGTCCTAAAAGCGTAGGAGCATAATCTCCTAGCACTGTAGGAGTTACTATAACTCCGCCAGAACCGACAACAGCAGTAACCTGAGATCCAAATCCGATGCCAGTCGCAGCATTCATTGGCGATCCTATGCTAGGAATAGTTCCGCTGGCTACAGCAAATTTTGATGTTGCCGATGGTGTATCAAATTGAGTAACAAATGTTCCAGAGGTTCCGTTTGATAACAAGTTTATCGTTGGTGACCCGATAGAAGCACCTGTGTAAAAACCGCCTTTTCTTATCTGGGTATAGGTAGTTTTTAGACTTGTTCCGGATGTATTTCCTACTCTTGATTTAGCAAAATAGGTAAGTGTAGTAGGTGTTGGAATTGTTACAATAACAAACGCACCTTCTGCTCGACTGATACCAGAAATAGCTGTATCGAGCCCAGCAACGGTTATTGGAGTACCTGTGGATAAACCATGTGGTGCTGCGGTAGTCACTGTGATTGTTGAAGCACCTACGCCATTACTTGGAAAAGAAGCATCGGACGTTATAGCTGTTACTTCAAAATCAGATCCAGGAATTTCGTAAACCGAAGGGTATCCTCTAGCTATACCAATAGCCTGCCACTTAGTTGGTTGTAGACCGTATTCAAAGTCAGCGTCAAGCATGGACTGTGGAGCAGCAACTCTATGACGTTCAATAGCATCTGTACCAAAATCATAAGGACGAACTTTCATCTCGGCCGATTCAACGAATATCTGTAATTCGTCAGTTTCGTCCATGGTAGATGTATCTGAGTTTAGACGCAGATGTACGACCCTATCAGTAACTTGTTTAAATGCTACAAAATCATCGTCTCCATCAAACTCTGGCACGAGATCGCCGCCGGCAGTGTTTGTAGAAAAATTGTATATAACTACATTTTTACTGGTATTTGTGATTAGTAATAGATCTTCAAGTCGAATGGGCCCTTGGAATTTAATCAATCCATATCCCGCAGCTTCTTTAGCTGGTAAACTGCTTTCGCCTTGTTCAATAATATTAACTAAATTATTTGAAAGAGTAAGAATTACTGTGCCTGCCTCTGGATCATAGGCCTTGGAAGTATCTACAATCTGTTCTTCTACTGTTTGATATGGAACAGTTCTTGGAGAAACTGCCGGTAGGCTAGTAGGACCATCTTCTAAGAAATTAATAAAGACGTTGGTAAGTTCTGTAATTCTTGCGTAGGCACCTGACTCCGCCGACGGTGCTGTTAATATCTGTGGATAAACTATTTGATAATCTGGTGCGTTGACTCTTGGAAAAATATAATCAACAATTACTTCTTGTAAAAATCTGTAACTGGCTATTTCCGGAATGCGAGATCCGTCAACCTGGAATACTCCATCAATATAATATTTTTGAGCAATACGTCTTGATTCTTCATTACCGTTATTTTCTAAATCGTATATTAACGCATCTATCACATAACCAGAATCTCTAACACACTTTGCTGCGTCATAGGTATATCCTTTGAAAACTACCACTTCATTAATTACTGAAGTTTTTCCTGTGGTGATAGCATTGAACGCAGTTTGTAAAGGTGCTGTGGCAAAAGTAATACCGGGAGTTGTTCTAACTATACCTGATAATATAGTATTAGCTTGTGTTTGTGTTGTCGCTGCTACAACAGTAGCAGTGATCTGTACTAGGTCTTGACATATTGTCGCATCTGCTGAGTTAGCAGCAGGAAAAGTACGATTTTGTGTTAGGGTGTTGCCGTCTGTTTTTGTAACAAATTCATTTAATACTATCTGTCCAACAACTTGTTTTAAATGTACATAGGCTGCGACTGTTTGTAGTCGATGAGTAGGATCAATGCCTGTCGTACCGTTAGCAAAACTATAGAAGAAAAATCTAGCTTGATCGTAGGTAGCACTATTACCGCCATATAGAATATCGTAACAAAGAGCGTCAATAGCATACTTGACATCTCTAGCACATTTTACAGGATCATGATCAGCGTCAGGATATTGTTCTGCGACCCAGGCATTAACTTCTGCTGCTAAAAAATTCTTATTAGAAACTAGCTGATTCTTAGCTGCGATCCTACTAACTGTGGCATTGCTGGGTTCGGCAAGTATTAATTCGTTGGCATTTTCTCTGCCGTTTTCAATAATGTCTACAACTTCGTTGAAGAAAGCATTATTTCTAGCCACTGCTGCTGTGCTAGCAGCAACGTTTGATAATGCGGCAATAGCTGTTTTTGTTCTTTGTATAGTATCTATGACAAAGAAATCATTGTCTATAGAATTAAATTCTGCTAGTCCTAAGAATAGAGCATTATAATTTGTACCTAATGCTATGTCAAATTTTACTCCGTCTATAAGATATCCAATATCTCTTTCACATTTGGTAGCATCAAGAACTTCGTTGGCGATCCATCCAACGATTTCATTTTGTAGATATGATTTGTTTAGTGTTAGTAATCTTACTGCTTCAGGATACAATGTTGTTCCTGCTTGATTCTGCATTACACCATTGATAATTAAATTTCTAATAAATTCGTGACCTTCAACTTCTGCTTGGCCACTGCCGTCAACTTGTAATACACCGTTATCGTAATATTTTTGTATGGTAAAACGTGTCTGTTCATTACCGCCGTATCTTAGATCGTGTAGATAAGCATCTAATACGTATCCTAAATCTCGCTGACATTTTTCAGAATTAAAAGTATAATTTTCATAGGGTGCTGCTTTATAAGAAATAGCAGGCATTGAAGACAATCCGTTGGCAATAACTGTGGTAGTAACGGCAGACAATGTATCAATACGTGCCGCTGCGGTTGTTTCTGCCGATGGGGCAACTGTGTATCTCGTAGCAACTAGTTGAAGGGGAGTATAGGCAGCACGTGGAAATATATAATCAGTAATTAAATCTCTTATAAATTCATGAGTTTTAACTTCAGCTTGCCTGTCTCCATCAACTTGCGGTTCGTTATTAATCCAATACTTTCCAACAACTGATCTAGTATCTTCGTTACCACCGTATCGAATATCATGGATGTACGCTGCTAAGACATAACCAATATCTCGTTTACATTTAGCCACGTCATAGGTATAACCTACAAATCCTGCGAAATTTCCTGCTACTTGTGTTGCTATCCAAGCTGTGGCTTCTTCTTTAATAAAATTAACGTTGTTTTCTAATAGACGTACAGCATTAGGATATAAATTAACGTCAGTGTCGATATCTATCCTATAATTGAGATAAGCTGTTAACTCTGCTTTGATAAATGGCACGTTGTCATAAAAACTTTGCCACTCGTCTGGATACAAATTGCCGAGGAAACTAATTCCCGGTCTGAATGTATAATTGTCTATTTTTTTCTTTGCCATCTTCTATCCTTAGGCTCCAAATGCCACTGCAAAAGCAACGACAGAGTTGTCTACGTAATCTTTTCGAGTAGCGTGTTCGCCCGATGTGGGAGCAGCGTTTATCGAAACATTTTCTATATATGTAACAGTACCTGTAATTGTAGCAGCATCAAATGATATAGTAGCACCGTCTGCGACAAATTCTCCGTTAACACCGTTATGATCTACAACGTTTAATTGATAAGTGTCTATTTTTCCAGGCGTAGTTTGTCCGAGATCAACATTGTCTATGGTTCCTGTTGCTAGGCTATTAATAACCACTCGACCGTTGATTATTGATAAGCGGTTTATGTTATTCTTTTTTAAGAATACATCACCGTTAACTGTTAAATTTTGTAAAACTCCAAGAGTTTCTAAACTACTATCTCTAATACTTTCAGTTAGTCGATCAGTGTCAATGATTGTTGATCCACTGATGCTTATAGTAGTAGCATTGAGATTTGCTGTTGTTACAGATAATGCCGTTAGATCGCCTTCCTTGTCTACAAGGAATCCCGGGCTTCTGTAACCAAATTCTGTTCTAAATTGTATAGTCTGTACTGTCATTTTTACCTAGTATTTATTGGTGTTATAATCTACCAACTACAACTTCAATGACTCCGGAGATACCATCAAAGTCTTCTAACGCTTTACCTATCACAGTGCCAATGCTAGGGTCCAGGGACGGTCTAGCATAACCATCACCGCCACTGATCAACATATCACCTTTTCTAATTTTACCTCTAACTTTACAAGGAACACGGCCTTGTAGTGCTATTGCTATTACATTTTCGCCTTCTAAGTCAGTGTTCATCAAGTAAGCAGGGTTTGTAGAAACAACGCCAGCTACTCTGCGAGTTGAATCCTGTGCTAGAGTTACTTCTTTGTCTCCACCAAATTCTAAAACAGTTCCAGGATCATAGGCACGATCGGCTAGATATTTTTCAGCTAAGTCCGCCCATCTAGCTGTAGTTGCTGTAACATTTAATGTGCTAGTCGCTACTTCTAAAGTTACCCCGGAGCTGGCATATAAACTTTGTCCAGTAATTGGGTCTGTTCCTTCAGCGATGACCATAGGATATGTGCCATCAAGGACTTCCGAAACAATAATCTCAGTAGCAGTTCCGCCGCTACCTCCACCACCACCAGAACTTCCTGTATTGGTTATTGTTATCCTATCACTAGTAGCATTGGTAGTAATGGCTATTCCCGAGCCTGCTACAAAAGTCAGTGTATCTGATGCCGAATCTGCTCTAATTGTCGACTGCCCTGCTACGCTGACAACACCAAACGCATTAGCTGATGTGCCGCCGCCAGTTCCGCCGCCACCTGAGCTTGATAGAGTAATACTTCTATTTGAAGCATTAGTAGAAATGGTCATTCCTGAGCCGGCGATTAATGTTAAATTATCATTTAATACTATGCTATCAACATCAGCTTCACCTGATACAGAAATAGTTCCAAACGATTTAAGTTCGTTACCGCCCACGGTTGTACCGTCGGGCAACTCGATAGCTCCGTTTCCATTATTAGATATTATCGCACCGGCGATATCTATACTACTGCTAAGATACAGATCCCTAAATCGTTTTAGGGCAATACCAATGTCAAATGTTCCGCTAGAAGTCGGTGTAAGAGTTTTGTCAATGGCAGAAAGATTGGCATTACTGCCGCCCGTGCTGCCGCCGGGTGGAATTTCTCCGCCGCCGCCACCGCCCCCTAAGTCCTCCTCATCAACCAAATATGTTAAAGGGACTGGTCTTTCAAGATCGGTTAAGGTAGCAAAATATTGAGCGAAGTAGATGGCACGTACACCTTCGTACCCTTGAATAATTGGTGATAATTTTAAACTTAGATAGCTATCATTAACTGTGGCAGAAATTGTAATTAATGGGTCATCTATGGAAGCACGACCGTAAACTGTGTAAGTGGCTTGATCGGGTCTAGCTACTACAAGGATAGACATTGTTTCTTTTTTCTGAGAATCGTATTCTACAGAAATTATATAATTTGCGGCAGCAAAGTCGCCCACATACCAACGATCAATTTCGGTGTCTTGAAAGATTTGACGCCAGGGTCCTCTATTATAGAAGTTTACTCCGTTTTTTAGAAACAGAGTATTTTTTACACCAGTGCCAAAGTATTTGGTAAAATCAGTCATAGTTACGCTCGTTGTATGTTATATTTAACTGATTTTTAGAGAAACTAAAAACCCCCTAAAAAGGGGGTTTTGTTAGCTATTAGCAATCTTGATCAGCTTGCCGTATTCGGGTAAAAATAGATATTCTATATCACTTTTAACTAATGTTTCAATAGCATCATCTAAGGTTTCAACTAGTGGGTCGCCACCTAAGTTGAAGCTGGTATTAAAAATAATAGGAATACCTGTTTGATCGTAGAATTCTTTGATGAGATCGTAATAGTGAGGATTTTGATCACGCTTTACACTCTGTATTCTACAAGTTCCGTCAACGTGTATGATACTAGGAATCTTTTCAGCTATACCCGGCTTACAATTTACAGCATACATCATATGCGGTGTTTCTTCCATACCGCGTAAATCAAACCACTCATGTACGTGCTCGTGTATAATACTTCCAGCGAACGGGCGGAAATATTCTCTACGTTTTACAGTGTTGACGAAATCTTTGCCGTCTGGAAAAGTTGGATCAAATAACACTGAGCGATTTCCTAATGCTCGTGGACCATTTTCTGAACGTCCTTGGAATATTGTAACAATGTTTTTTTCACGCAACAATTTTACTACATCTTTATTAGTAGCATCTACAACTTCCCCGCCGGCGTAAGATACTTTATCTAGTATCTCTCTTTCTGCGTAGGTATACTGGGGTCCTAGATATAGTGTATCTAATTTATGCTTTTCACGGCTATCTGCCATAGCGTGCCAAAACATTAATCCAGCACCCATAGCTGTTCCAGCATCATTGCTAATAGGTTCAACATAGATATTGATACCTTCGTCTTTTAACTGTTCGAGATAATGATAATTTGCCACACAGTTTAAACCATACCCACCGCTGATAACAACATTTTTCTTGCCGCTAATTTCCACAGCTTTACGTATTAATCGAACTACTTGTTCTTGTGTTTGGGTTTGACAAGCATAGGCGAGATCCCTACGGCTTTGAAGTTTAGTAACATCTTCGCCTTCTTGCGGCAACTCGTCTAGATAATCAAATAAAGCACTATTAACTACTGAAGAAGAAGGATAGGCAGGCACGATTAGATTCCGATTAGACAACGGAACCTTCGAAGTAAAATCAAACAACTTAGGAATCTTATCGTTGGGTTTACCGTAGGGAAACAATCCCATGGTTTTTCCTGCTTCGATAGATGAGAACCCACAATATTCGGTGACAGCCTCGTAGGTTTTAACTATACCCGCTCTATCCGAAAGCCATGCTTCATGGAACTCACCTGCTTCCCCAAATTGATCTGAAGGGCATTTGTCCATGTATGTGCCAGCGACAGGCTCGCGAGCACCGTAATTTTTATAAAGAGTTTTGAATTGTGAAGGATACCCGCAGTCAATGATTGATTCTACTTCCCATACCCATAACGGTTCGTTACCGTACATTAATTGAATGAAGGTACCAGCACCGTCAACGATTAGTGCTACTGCGTCATCGAATCCACTGCGATAAAAAGCACAGGCAGCATGAAGTTTGTGATGCATAAAACTTAAATCAACGACCTGAGGATGATTGTGATTATCTTCTTTACGGCTAATTAAACCTAGCTTACGTGCTAGACCAGTATAAACGTCATCGCCGCTGAAATCAATCCTAGCGGCAGTATCTGTCAATTTCTGCGTATGTGCTACAACTAGATAATCTAACTTGTCAGTGTATTCTAAAATTTTAACCATCGAAGCTAGCGGACCGCCGTCGTATTTTTGACGGGTTAGTCTTTCTTCTTCGATAGAAAAAACGATTTCTCCGTCCTTGAATAAACATACACCTGCGTTGTGGCCACGTGCTATGGCTGCGATCCAGCCGGAATTAAGTTTAGGTTCTGTCATTTTTTATGTTTTCCTTGTACGGCTTCTATGATATAATTTTGTATTTCTGGAGTCATAGTCATTATAGGTTCGTGTTTTCTATCAATACGTTCATCCATGGTAATTCTAATAGGACTATATTCACGTGTTTCTTCCCCCATATCTAAAATTGTGAATGTCTTACAATCTGGATAAGAAACATTAATAGGATATGTTGACCCAAATAGCACAGTTGATGGTTTGTCTACACAATAGGCTAAATGCTGTCCTAAACTGTCGCAGCCTAAGAAATGATCTGCGTATTTGATAATCGCCGCCCATTGACGCATAGAAACATTTTCGGGCATGGCGATTTCATCCTTGAATTTTTCATCTGTGAAATCAATTTTAAATTCGCTCATCAAAATTACACCAAATTCTTTTTCCTGTAATTTTTTAATTAGAGCTTTTGTATCTTTAAATTCTATGCTTCGACTAGTTGAGTCGACTAGCGAGTCGTCGACTACTTGTATTCCGCGACCAAAAGGTTGGAATACTACGATTTTACTTTTCTTTAATTGTTTTTTAACATCGCCGATTAATTTACGACCTGTTAATAGCTCGTCTTTGCTGAGAATCAATGTAGGTTTAGGTAATGCTCTGATACCTTTTTTATTGATTTCAATATCAAATGCCTGTGCTATGGAACATTTTTGATTATAATATTCCCATATTCTGTAAGGCTCGGGGCTAACAATATCTCGATCTTTGATCTTTTCTAAAAAAAGATGTTTATGCCATATGTCATATGTTCTAGCATCGAGGGTTGGATGACCTTTGAAAACATCTGTGCCGCCCTCACAGATGATGATGAAATCCTTGTCTCCGGATTCCTGTTCATATTTTTCAAATGCGGGTATTGAGCATAACATACGGCCCGCACCGCCGTTTAAAAAAAATGCTTTAGAGCGTTGTTCCATTTAAACTCCAAGAAAATAGGTTCTGTCTTACTATGTATCACTACAATAATAACACAGAACCTAGTCTTGGTTCAAGAGTTTTCTTAAATTAAAGTTGGCAAGTTACTTGGGAATGGAATTTTCCAATGATCAATGCCAGCATAAAGTCTTTCCAAATCACGAAGCCATGCTATGTGGGCAGTAAAAGCTGTTCGATCTTCGTCAGTATAATCATTTAATTGTAGGCTTTGTTCAATTGCTGTAGCTATACTTTTATAGTTTTCAATAAGACTTTGTTTTGTAACAGCATGTAATCTGTATTCTGGACCTACAAATTGATTATTAATATATTTTAATGATTGGCCATAAAAACATTGTCCGATTGCTCCAGTGTTATCATCATAATGGTATGTGTAGTTCCATTCGTTGCCATCAGCATCAACTAGATCTGTTGAATAATCAGCAACTTCGCCGGTCTCATATGTGTTCATCAAATAAGCGGCAGGAAACGGATGCTCGTTAGCATCAATCAAATAAAATGTTGTTGCTGGATCATCATCTACAAGATTATCAAAATCTATCTCTGCTAAAGACTCTCCTCTTCTAGCAATATATTTGATTTCGCCTGTGGCATCAATGACACAGATAGCAAAGTAACGAGGTCCGGTATAGACCGCATTCTGTACCTTGTTTAGAGCCGTGGTATTTTTATATGGCTCATCTGGTAATAAAAATGTAAAATTTTTTCTCATAATCTTCCTCTAACAATATTTATGTAAAGAATCTAATTCTAACAGCACCCCATCCACCGCGACCAGCATGGTCACGAACACCTGGACATGGGCTTGTTGGGTATCCACCCGTTGCAGGTGGTGCGTAGTGTATACATCCCTGCATTTCATAACATCCGCATTTTCTATCTGATCTCCAGCAATAGTTCATAGGAATACCGCCAGTGGGCGATCTACGCAATGCTGAGAACGCACTAACTTCTTGCATTAGTGGTTGACCGGACCAGTTTGAATGTCTGTTATCATCTTCAGCACCAAACGCTGCTACGTTATACGGTCCGCAACTATAAAATCCTGCCGGAGATGCTGTATGATATTGGAAACAGCAAGGGCATTGTGGCAAGCAACCAAAAAATACTGAACAACTAAAGTGACCGCAGCAGTTTGTATCACCGCCGTAAGCACAGGCAATCCAAATACCGTTAAAATAATTACAGATAACACCGCAGTTATCGTTGAAGGGACCCGTAAAACAGTGCGATTGATTTACAAAACAACAGAATAAGGATGTACCGGTAGAACACATACCGCGGCCGCCTGCTCCGCCCTGGGCACAGATACAACCGTTTTGGGCAGTGGCACATTGAGTCCAACATACTCCAGTAGGATCTGAACAGCCTCGGAAACACAATGCGGAACTATTGCCACAACTATTACCGATAGTACCTCTTACAAAATCGTTTGAACTAACACAAATTGTTTTCTTAGAATAAGCACCTGCGTTACCTGGAGTACCTCCGCCGCAGCAGCACATCTGTGCTCCGGATCCGCCGGCACCCCATACTTCAATTACTGCTCTACCAGTCGTTGGAGGATTCCAACAAAACCCGTTACAAAAGTTTGTATACATGGTACCTGGTGTGAACACATAGATTCTGCCTGTTTCTAGGTTTTCCTCTACGCGACCAGTTGTTCTTGATCTTATTAAATTTTGAAACGATGTAGGCATTATTTTATCTCTTATAAATCTCTTACTGTACCATCTTGTACGAATCTAATACGGATAGCACCGTGGCCGCCACGATAGGCATGATCACGCACATCAGGGCAAGGAAACGGTGGTAATCCTGGGAATCCTGGCGGTACAAATGGGATACATCCGTTACCGTCGTAACATCCACATGTTCTGCCGCCTGTCCAGCAAGAGTGAGCACCATCAACTCCGCGTCCTGGTTGTCTTCCAGCAACGTTTAAGCCGTATAAGAATCCGTTCAAAGCCATTCCGCTCCAGCTAGAGTGTCCGTTATCGCTTTCATTGGTATAGGTAATCTCTCCGCCGCAGTCTGAATAGTATCCCGGGGGCGTTGCTACATGGAAAAATGTAGAACATGGACAGCTAGGTGTACAGCCAAAGAAGCTAGCACGACTAAATCCGCCTCTTAAGTTAATATCGCCACCGAACGCATCAGCACAGCATGATGCTGTACCTGTTCCGTAGTTGCAGATAATTCCGCAGTTGGCATTAAATGGGCCGGTTCCGCAGAATCCGCCTGCTTGGAAACAGCACCACATTGATGTTCCTGTAGAACAAAAAGTAGTACCCCCACGTCCGCCTTGAGCACACATACAACCGTTAGTTGTTGTAGAACGCCAGCATACGCCAGTGGGTTCTGAACAACCTCGGAAACATAGATCGTTTGAATTGCCGCAGCTAAATCCGATAGTTCCTGTGATCAAACATCCAGAGGCTACGGAGATAGTTCTCTTAGAATAAGCACCAGGATTACCTGGAATGCCGCCACCGCAGCAGCACATCTTAGCACCACTACCTCCAGCCCCCCAAATTTCGATAGTTGCGATACCGTTACCGGGTGATATCCAGCAAACTTCGCCACACATCTTTGTTCGGACATTACCATGAGTATATGCCCAAATTCGACCTTGTTCGAGATTTTCTTCTTCGAATGCGATAAACGGTAACTTTGCCTGAACAAGACCTTTAAATGATGTTGGCATCTTATTGTCCCTCTATAAATCTAATACGGATAGCACCGTGTCCGCCTCGTCGACCGTGATCTCTAACCTCGGGACAAGGATTCGGTGGTGTTCCTGGATAACCTGGGCCTACGCCAGGATAGCATCCTTCGTTGTCATAACAGCCGCAGCCGCCGCCAAATCCCCAACAATACGACCAGGGGATGCCGTGTGTTGGTTGACGGGATTGTGCGTTTAATGCTGACTGATGTTGGTGAGCACCTTGCCCTGACCAGTTTGAAAATTCATTGTTATTTTCTGTACCAAATACCACAACGCCGCCGCACTTAGAAACGTATCCCGGAGGTGTTGCCACGTGATAGGTGTAAGAACAGATGCAGGGTCCTTGACAGCCTAAGAATGCTGTACATGAAAATCCGCCGCAGCGATTAACATCGCCGCCGTAACCGCAGGCAATCCAAATGCCGCCAAAATAATTACAGATCGTTCCGCAGTTGTCGTTGTATGGTCCTCGGGCACAGTAGCCGTTGGCTGCGAAACAACAGTATAATGATGATCCTGTAGTACAGAAACTTCGACCGCCTGCTCCGCCCTGGGCACACAAACAACCCGAAGTACCGCAGTTGCCGGTCCAAGTTACGCCAGTTGCGTCCGAACACCCTCGGAAACAGATAGCGTCTGCGTTACCGCAGCTAAATCCCACTGCTCCGCAGACATAGCAACCTGATTCTACACGAATCGTTTTCTTTGAATACGCACCTGCGTTTCCAGGAAGTCCTCCTCCGCAGCAGCACATTCTAGCACCGGAACCGCCAGCACCCCAGACTTCAATAACTGCTGTACCTCTAGCAGGTGCTTTCCAACAGATTTGATAGTTGGTATAGTTATTGCCTGGTGTATAAACCCAGATACGGCCACGTTCTAGATGCTCTTCAGTAGCATAGATACCGTCACCTTTGATCTGTACTAAATTTCTAAATGATGTAGGCATGTTCCTTCCTGTTTAACTTATTATGCTGAAGCAACGACCCAACCATAAGTTGAACCCGTATATACTAAAGTAATGATCGAACCATTGACGTCTATGGTTAAGTCGTCGCTGATGTTTTGAATCTTAGCACCGTTTCTACCCACTGTAATATTGTTGGTAGCTGCTACACCGCCAATATCGATAATTTGTATCGTATCGTTGAGTAGTAGCGTAGAAACGTTTGGTAGTGTGATTGTAAAAGCACCACTTCCGCTGTTGGCTAAAATGCGATCATTGACTGAAGCGTTAAAGGCTGCAGAAATTTCGCGAATAACATTATTCGCTGTGCCTGTTGTTGTAATATATCTTCCCATGTAAATCCCCTGTCAATGTATATTTATGCTGTTGGTGTTTCTATACCGAACGCTACTGCACTAACGTTAGCACCGCTAGAATAGACTACTAAAAGTCTGCCCGCGTCCATAACGATACCTGTGCGTTCTAGAACACCTTTGCCCAAAACTTCTGTGTCGAATTCGATCCATTCTGCTGCTACGGGCGTTGCAGCAGCGGATACAGCTACTCTTACAGCAACCGCTTGGTTGCCTCTGTTACAGATTGACAAGGTAACCACCGAAAATGTGTCCGACGGAACTGTGTATACTGTTGTATTTGTAGCTGCTGCTATATCGTTAGCACCTAATCTACCTGTTGCCATTTAAAATCTCCATTAACTATGTAAAAATAAGTTCATAGCCACCGGTACTCCATTAATACCACCAATGAAATTCATCGGAGCAAGCACGTTAATGCGGCCGCCTGTGGTGGTTGTAATGTAGTCATTAGCTACAAATATCTGACCTGCTGTGAGAGTATTTACGTTCAAGGTGCTGGAACCTGAACCAATTTGTGAAGCAATATAAGCCTTAATTGCTCTCTGAGTAGGTATAACTGAATCTGAATCCTGTGTAAAGAACGGATCTGTACTGAATTCAGTGATTGTAGCACCCCCTGTGCCCAATTCTACCGAGCCCAAGCTGAGCTCTTGTAGTCCTGCGATATTAAACGCATCTGCGTTTAGTGTAGCAGTACCTGTACTTTGTTCGACTGTGAATAATCCACCAACTCGGAAGTTACCGTCCTGGTCTGTTGATGTGTAGAACACACGACCACCATTGCTTTCCACAGTTTCATTGGCCGGAATTGGATCGACCAGCGGCAATCCTGGGTAATTTGTACTAGTGAAATTACCAGTACCAATGTCTAAGAAGTCATGACCAGTTAGTCGAACCTGTGAATAGCGAATCCTAATTTCAAAAGGATCCTCATGCGGAACTGCTTCTGGAATTTCAATCGGAGGGCTTACTTGTAATCTAGCAGTGTAAGGTCCTGCTCCTAGTAGTTGAGTAACTGTTACTAGTTTATAAAACTGACCAGGCAAACTGGTAAATTCTACGTTTGATCCTGGTACTGGTATAGAATATAATCCCTTAACGTCAACATAGCTGCCATTTTGGAATAGATCAGCATAACCGTCGCCAACTACAGTACCTGTAGCTACTTCCCAATCAGCACCCCTGGTGATAAATGTTGGATTGGCCAGTACGCCATTGCCTACACGCACGGTATGTGGTGCTTCGTAGGTGTTGTTAGGATCAGTGACTGTCACTGCTGGCGGTGTAACAGAGCTATAACCACTGCCTGGCTCAACAACTCTAAATTCTACGATCTTAGTGTCAGCGATTCTAGCACGTACATAAGCACGAGTTCCTGTAATTAAAGCTGCTTGGGGTGATGTTAGGTTCGGTATTACCCATATCGGAGAACCGTTTGGATTACCAAATATTGGTCTTCCTGTGGTAGTAAACGCCGCAGTTCCCTGTGTCCAAGTTATTCCGTCTTGTGATTTATAATGTGCTGCTGAAGAACCATTTCCAGTAGCTACAAAAGTACCTTGTCCGTAGCCAACTTCGTCAGCGGTAGAAACGGACGCCGATATAGTCCATGTAGTTCCGTTATTGCTTATTGCCACGGCTCCGCCCGTTGACAATGCTACAAAAATGTTGTTTCCGAATACAACACTGTTCCAATTAGCAACTGCCGGAATCGTTGATGCTGTCCAGGATATTCCGTCTAAGCTATATGCAGCAGTCACAGAACCCGGAGCAGTATCTGTAGAAACAGCCATAAATCGACCTTTACCATAAGTAATGCTAGGCCAGTTTGTTTTAGTTGGAAGAGGATTAGCACCGTTCGCCCAGGTTGTTCCGTTTGTTGATACTAGCGGAGTAGCAGAATCTGATCTAACTGCGACAAATCTGCCGCCACCGAACGCAACAGATGTCACAGCACTGGTCTGAGGAAGATTTGAAGCAGTCCAAGTAACTCCGCCGTTGGTGCTGTACGCTGCGGCAGTAGTTCCTGAATTACCTAGAGCAACTACATATGAAACTCCACCGATGTCTCCACTGGCTATTGCTGTCCATACGCCTAATGGAAGTGTTGAAGTTTGCCAAGTTGTTCCGTTCGTTGAATAATAGCCTGTGGTTGATGATACTCCTGCGTTATAGTTTAACGCAACAAAATTACCTCCGCGACCTTTACCCTCGCTGCTAAATGTTAATATTTCACCGACTGTTATTCCTGGTGTTGAATCTACGGTTTCTATTCTAATTCTTAAATCATTCGATGGAGTAGATCCACCTAAAGAAGTTCCTGCGATAGTTAACAGATTATTATTGACATAATCTTGCCCAGCTTGGTTTAAAGTAACAGTATAAGTTTCGCCATTTCTAGTTATATTAAATGTAGCACCGGTACCCGAACCGCCAGTGGCTGCTATGTTGGTAAATGTCTCTCTTACGTTGGCGTAGACTGCATCGGAAATTCCGGATACTGATCCGCCAGTTACGCTAGGAGAACTTTCTGTTGGTGCTGCTACAGTAACTCTAGGTTCGATGATATACAATGATGATGGATCAGGTGCTACTATAGTAGTTCCAGGAATAACATGTTCCCAACCTGCAGTACCTGTCGATTCTTTATAAACACCTGCTAGTTTAGAACCAGCATTATAGGTATTGATATAACCGTATTGTCCGACACCTGCTCCGGATTGTATATAAATTCTCATACCGATGTAAGCAGAACTGGTTTGATCGTCTGTGGCTGCTAGGGTAATTGAACTAGTTGTTCCGCCTTGAGCAACGTTTTCTGAACTTAGATAATCTAAGCCACCAAATTGTCCCGAGCTGTCGTCGTTGTCTAATAATCTTACTTCAAATACGCCGCCGTCTCTAGTTTCATTACCAACTGTGGTAAATGAAGTTCCCGGTCCGTTGAAAGTAAATGTTCCTGCTGTATAATTAATACCAGCGTTTCCAAATTCAACTCGTTGTACTTCTTGTCCGCTGGTCAGTACTTTGGTAATCAGTGCTTCCTCGTAACGGTTGTTAACTATACCCGTGATCGCTGTTTCTGTGGCATCAACTCCCTCCGCCACGCAACCATATGTTCCGTATGAGCTATTACCGTTAGTAGCACGAATCTTACCGCCATCTTCTGCTAAGTAACCAATGTGTCCGTAATATGAGAACACAGAAACAAGTTCTGTCCTTCCTAAATTAGTACACCATACGCCAATACCATCTGACAGCACCTGCGTGAAATCGTTACTAACAATAGATTTATTACCGCCGTTGTGTAGATCTCCATCGATCTTACATCCTACACAAGCTGTACCAAAAGTTGTTACGTTTTGTACATAACAAGATCTTGTGGTAATCCACACTCGTTGATCATTAGGGCCCCAACCTGGGTCAAGACTTACATAAGCACCCGCTGTTGGTCTATAAGTTCCGTAGGCGTTCGGGCCTGTTAATGTTCCTGTTAGACCTTGTACGGTCATATTTCTAACACCTGTACTATTTCTTACTAAGAACATGTTCTCTGTTATAGATCCTGTAACTCCGTTTACATACCATTCTGCGGATGTTAGTGTTCTATAATTTCCGGTGTAGGCTAAATCAAACTTGACAGCATCGATATATTCATTGATGTCTCTAGCACAGGCCGCTAAAGTATAAGTGTATGCGGGATATGTTAGAGCAATATAGGCATGAATTTCAGCTACAATAAATTCTCTATTAAGTTCAAGTTGTCTTATAGCAGCGTAGACATCATATGCTGACGCTGCGGAATTTGAACCCGACATTGCTGGTGCTGACCCTGATGAATTAATGTAAAAATCTATATGGTCATAGGCATTCTGTACTAGGTTTTCAACTAATGTACCTTGTGTACTAGTAGCAAGGGGCTTGGTTTGACTCTGTGTTAAAGTATTTGGGTTTGACCCTGTTGTGGTTTTTGTAACTGTTACACCTTCTACAATATCGCCAATGATTGCTTTTAATCGTGTTAAGGCGGCCAAACTCTTAGGAACATCCGTAGCGTCAATTTGGCTAGCGGCAGGTCTAATGTTAGTAGAACGCAATTCATCTCCAACTACTGCTGTGTCTACAGGAACGATAATAGGCAATGTTTCATAGAACACACCAGTCTTAACTAATATAGTTCTTTGAGGCTTAACTTCTGCTCCTACGCTTCCTAATGTGCCACCAGAAATAGCTGTAGTGATCAGTGTTTTTAGATTAGTAATTTCTGTAAATGACGAATCCTCAGCTACATAATCAGTGTCAATAATCTGTAAAATTCTATCGTTTACAGGCACACTATTGGTAACTTGATAATTTGTTCCAGGTGCTGTATTAAGCAATACACAGGTGTTGACTAAAGTATTGACAGCATAATTTATAGCTGCGACAGTTTCTTCTTTTTGTCCCAGGCCGTAGAAAGTTGAAGCATTTGTAACATATTCAACAGCAGCCTGTCTAGATCTTACGTTACCGCCATGACGGATATCCCATAATAAAGCGTCGATGATTAAACCTACATCACGCTCGCACTTAGTTGTGTCATAAGAAAAACTAGATACAAACGGTGAAATGTTGTTTGTGATCTGATAGTTGATCCACTGTACAGTTTCTCTCTGTACAAACTGTCTATTAATTTCTAATATAAAAGCAGCTTCGGGATTTCTGGTACCTTTTTCAATTTGATCAGCTGCGTATCTTACAGTTCTCCATGGTTTATCTAAAGTAATACCGTAAGTTGGTGCTTTTTCATCTGTTCCGTCAAGACTTACATAGTACAGCTGGTCAACTTCTCCCCAATATTTCCACTCGGGTGCCGCCGCACTATTGACAACTAGAACTTGTCCGTCTGAACCGAGTGGTAATCTAGTTGGGCCGGCACCGCCGTAATACACAAGATCGCCTTGTGTAGTTAGCACTGACGATTCCTGACCGTTGGCTAATAGGTTCCAGTATGTTCCCGAGATGTCTACATCTGGTCTGTTTGTTGCTGTAGCAGATGTGTGTGCTGAAACACAGATATAACTGTTAGGTCCGTAACGAACAGCATCGCCTAGCACATATCCATAACCATTAGCCCATGCTCCTAGCCAACGAATACCTGGATTTAATTGTTCCCAATAGGTTAGGTTAGGTGGAGTTTGTCCTACGTTATCTAATATAGCCACATAGGTGTAGCCGCTTAATCTTACAACATCACCAACTTTATAGTTTGTTCCGATAGCCCAGTCTTGCTGGAACTTAAATGCTGTGGTAAACAGATCCCAATTTTGGTCACCTGTAACTGCCTGTGTCGGTTTGATATTACTATGGTTAGTGACTGCTACATAAGCATATCCGCCGTAGGTAACAATATCGCCAGGCTGGTAAACAGTTGATGAATTCCAACTGTTTTCAAATTGTAGTCCTTCTAAGAACTGTGCCCAATATCCAGAATCTTCATCTTGTTCAAATGTTCTTGATACACTAGAAGTGTGTTTTTGTAAGCAGATGTAAACTCCGTTACCAGTCTTAACAAGATCGTTTACTTTATAATTTTGATCAACAGGATCCCACGCACCTAGGTATTCAACACCTTGATTGAAATAATCCCACTTACTTTGGTCTGCTTCAAGACCTAGTGTAAAGGTTGCTGCCGCAGGGTGTCCTTCATTACATACGTAAGTAGTTCCACCAAAAGAAACTACGTCATTAATTTTATATCGAGTTGACGGTGTCCAAGGACCTTTCCAGTCAAATGCTTCTGAGAATTGATCCCATTTATCGATATCTGCCTTCTGACCTGAAGTTAGTCTATCTAACCCTTCAAGACCCATTGCGGCAGTTGGAGCGGATATATAGCCTAGATTACAGAGGTATGTGTTACCGCCATACTTAACGATATCGTTAAGTCTATACCTAGTGTTAGTGGTCCAGTCACCTCGCCATTCAAAGCCTTCAGCAAACTGATCCCATTTACTCTGTGTACTGTCACCTAAGTCAAGATCTACTTCGAGCCCGTCGTTGGCGTTAGCAGCAGATGTATGACCTACTAAACAGATGTATAGCTGTCCGCCGTATTTGACTATGTCGTTGACAAAGTATTCTGTGTCGACTGTCCAGTCTCCCTTCCATGCCTGACCATCGCTGGCTTGATTCCAACGTGCTGGGAAGTTATCCGCATCTACATAGAAATTTGAATCAGCCGTATGCCCAATTACGCAGATGTAAACTTTACCGTTTACTCGAACTACGTCATCTTTAAGGTAAGAGGTTCCTGCAGCCCATTCGCCTTTCCATATAAATCTAATTCTACCTAATTTAAACTCTGCCATCGATTACTCCGATCTTCGATACCATATTTATCTAATATGTTTTTAACCTAAATCTCTACCAACTTCTTGCCCGTCTAAGTTGCTGTTAAAAGCGTCTGAAAACATGCTCATAGCCAACATCATACCCGAAGCCCCTTTTCTCATATTCATATTTCTTGGTAGGTTTACATAGGTATTTGTAGTACTACCAATATTATTTGGTCCACCTAATCTAACAGTACCTGCAATTAATGTACCTGTAGCTGCTTCTGAACCCCCACCAGAAATACGTCTTTCAATATAGGCTTTAATAGCCCTTTGTGTAGGAACAACGTTATTTGAATCAGCAGCAAATGTAACATCTGTTGAAAATTCACGTATAACTACACCTGTACCACCTACACGAATCCCGCCTAATCTCAGTTCTGACAGTCCGCCTAAGTCAAAATAGTCAGCACTAATTGTAACTACACCGGTGGCCTGCTCAACAGCAAATAACTCGCCAACTCGGAAATTACCGTCCTGGTCAGTTGATGTGTAGAACACGCGACCGCCGCCCCTGTAATAAACTTCATTTTCAGGTGCTAGATTTATAAGATTAGTAGTAGGATAATTTGTTTGAGTAAAATTACCTGTTCCTATTTCTAAGAAATCGTGACCTGTTAGTCGAACCTGGCTGTATTTTTCACGTATTTCTACTGGTGAATCATGAACGGGTGTTGTGGTTCTGTTAAAATCAGGACCCACCCTAATCGCCAATCTATAGTTACCAATTGAACCACTTAATACCTGTACTGTTAATACTCTATAAACTCTGTTATCTGTTCCGTCAGATGCTACCGCAGCATCGTTATCAGCTAATACTAGATATTTGTTTAATCCTGCTACCGCAGCACTTGGATTAGTTAATGGGTACTCTCTTTCTAACCACGATAATCCTAATCTAGAAGAATAAGCTGTTGAACCAGTTCCAGAAAACAGAACAAATTTTCTATTAGCAAATATTATATGAGCCCAGTCGTCAGTAGAAGGAGCTGCTGCAGCATCCCAAGTGTTTCCATCATCTTCAGACAACGCTATTTGATTACTGTTTCTAGCAATTAATATTATATGATTGTTACCGTAGGCAAGATCTGACCACTCTGCCGTACCTATTATAGTTCTTAATAACCAGGTTTGTCCATCCACGGATATAGCTACCTTGTCATTGTTCGTGGAAATTGCTATAAAATTATTAGCACCGTGTTTAACTTTAATCCATTGAGCACTAACTGGTAACGATGCCGTTTGCCATGTTACTCCGCCGTCGTCGGAATACAACGCACTAGTTGAACCGTTGGAAATAACTACCCATTTTCCATTTAAATAATCAACCGATGACCAATTAGCATCGGGTACTGTTATTGTAGTCCAGCTAATTCCGTTAGTACTTCTTGCGAATACTGTACCATAGGCTACTGCTATGTATACACCGTTACCAAATTTTATGTCACGCCAGTCCCTCTGTTGAGAAATTGTAGTGCTAGTCCATCCTTCTCCGTTGGCCGAATACACTATCTGAGCCAATCCGGAACCACTTTGATAAGTAATTCCTACAAATTTATCGGTACCGGCAGTAACTCCGCCCCATGGTCCTGTTATCGGTAGCACTGACGGTAGCCAATTAATGGTGTTAATTTCAAAGTTAGCACCGGTTCTAACTATTCTCGGTACTCCGTCGACAATTACATCTCCACCTAATTCGTAAACATCGGCGTATCCGTTGCCTGACACTGTTACTCTAGTTGTTGATGTTTTGTATCCAACGCCTCTGTTAAGGAATGTAGGATTTGCCAGTACTCCATTTCCTATCCTAAATTCGTATTCGGGATTCGATGTTGATACAGGATCGCTAAGAGTAAACACTGGTTGAGCATTATAACCGCTGCCTGGTTCCCATATTTTTATTGACTGTATTCTTCCGCCTGTTATAACAGGTCTGCCTCTAAATGTTGCTCCGTATTGAAATGTATCAACAGTACCAGAAGTTTCTGATAATAATACCCATCTACCCCTATCAGCAGTATTTGGTACAAATGCTAGAGCGTGTCTACTGAAACTGCCTCCGTCTAATTGTTTTAATTCCCAAGAAAATCCTCCGCTATCGGATACTGCCACATACTGTGTAGCAGAAGAGCTAACCGCAACAAATAATCCTTGATCGTAGCTAATTCTACGCCATGCTGTATCAAACGGTAAAACTGATAGATACCAAGTAAGTCCGTCAAAACTGTAAGCCACCGCATTACTATTTGAAGATATTGCTACGAAGCGATTGTTTCCATAACACATATCAGTCCACTGCGGTTGTGTTGAATCGCCGAACACAGGAATATTTGAACCTGCCGTCCATGTCACTCCTGAATTCGTACTAACTGCGGTTTTACCGTCGGTTGAAATTATAACAAATTTGTTCTTACCGTAAGCTACAGCTCTCCATGGTGCTGATATCGGAGTTGAACTCAAGGTCCATGTTGATGTATACACTATCACAGATGATGTTAATGTTGGAGCGGTAGCTACGAATGTTCCATTTCCGCCTGCGATATTAGTACAATTAGAAAATCCAAGAGCAGTACCTACAGCGTCTATGGAATTAAAGGTAAATGATCCAGAGTTCCATGTTGCTACTATAGCAGAAGTTTGAGCGGTTACTGCCGCTATACGAGACCCGTCCCAGGCAACTGATGTATAAAGTTGAGGATTGTTGGCAGAACTAGCTACAGACAAATTAGTTTCATCGTCGCCTATAAAGATAGCTCCTACACTACCGTCTGCTGGTCGTCCTACAGCAACAAACTTACCTATTTCTTTGATATAAATTGCGTCTAAGAAATATCTAATATCATAAGGAGAAGAATCAGCAGAGTATGCTGGTGGTGCTGTGATGACACGTGGCTCAATCCTGTAAACTGAAGTAGTGTCTAGCAGTGCCGGCAACGGATAACCAGCAATTACGTGTGTCCAACCCAATTCTCCATTATATTCATTGTATACATCTATTCTTTTTGTAACTATATCATAAGAACCAATTGTTCCGTATTGTCCTGTGCCTGTTCCGCTGGTAATAATTATCCTAGCACCAATATAATCAGACGCAAATCTTTCGTCGTTTGAGGCAATAGTAATACCGGTAGTATCACCGCCTTGAGCATTGTTACCAGTAGACTGGAATCCACCGCCACCTAAAAATCCCCCTTCTTCAGGATCTAGTAATCTCCACTCAAATATTCCACCGTCTCTAAATTCGTCTACGATTACAGACGCACCAGCACCTGATCCTAAGAAACTCATGGTTGCCGAAGTGTAATTTTCACCCGCATTACTGAACTCTAGATTTAGAATTTCGTCGTTGGCTTCTCCGGAGAATGCCGAGACTACCATTGCTTCGCCTGTACGGTTATTAATAGACCCTTCTGCTGGGGTTTCTGTCTCGTCTACACCTTCTGCTACGCAGCCGTATGTTCCGTATGAGCTATTACCGTTGGTGGCACGTATTTTGCCTCCGTTTTCCGCTAGGTATCCCATGTGTCCGTAGTATGAGAACACAGAAACTAATTCAGATAACCCATTATTAGTAACCCATGCTCCGATACCATCTGATAAAATCTGCGTAAAATCGTTGGCAACAATGGATTTGTTGCCGCCACCGTGTAATGCTCCGTCAACTTTAAGACCTACACAACCGTTACCGAATGTAGTTACGTTCTGAACATAGCAGGATTTTGTAGTAATCCATACAGAGCTGTCGGCTGTTCCTGAACCTGGATCTAAACTAACATAGGCCCCAGCTGTTGGTCTTCTAGTACCGTACTGATTGATACTACTGAGAGTCCCGTTAAGACCTCGTAAAGTTATATTTCTAATGCCTGATCCGTTGTTTACGTAGAACATGTCCGATAGTCTATAGTCTAAAGGATCAAGATATGGATCACCATCTACATCGTATGAAATATTATTAGGATCGTATAGCGGTTCTATAATTGTGCTTCTAAGTTCTTCTCCGACGATAGCAACATCTCTAGGAACTTTAATTGGTAAAATTTCCGAATAGACTCCCGCTTTGACAAAAATTGTAGCTGGGCCTACAGCAAAATTACAGGCATATCTTACAGTTCTAAAAGCACTGTTTAAGCTAGTACCATTGTCTGGAAGGTCGACACCTTCTCTGCTAACATAATAAACTTTTTGTATCTGGCCAAATGTTTCCCAAGAAGGAGAATTGTCAACTACCCTTAGAGTTTGCCCAGCGATGCCTATAGGTAATCTCGATTGTCCTATGGTGCTGCCGTCTTCGGTTTCGTCATATACTTTGATATCGCCTTGATATCTTAAACTGTTAGTAGGCTCGCCTCTGATCAATAAAGTCCATAGATTGTTATCATAATCGTTGTCAGGACGCTGATTGATATTTGAGGCTAAATGTTTTACCAAACATCTGTAAGTGTTATCTTCAAATACAACAATATCACCTATAGCATACGTTTCATCAATCTCCCATTCTTTTCTATATTTTTCTCCAGGAATTACTAATTCCCAAGCAGTTGCGTCAACGTTAGGATCTGTTATGTTGTCATTAATGGCAGCATAGAACTGTCCGTTGCGTCTAACTACTTCACCTACAAAATAAGCTGTATTACTAGCCCATTCGCCTGCTACTCTAAAGCCAATGTTTAACAGTTTCCAGAATGCTATAGAGCTGTCGTCATTTTGTGCTGCTGAAGTAGCGGGATTTTGACCAGTGTTATTATTAAGAGCTTCGTACGAATATCCGCCATATCTAACAACATCGCCGCGTTGATATACTGTGTTAGAGTTCCAGTCATTTTCAAATTCAAAACCGGGAATATATACCTGCCACTTGGTCGGATCAAAATCGTCGGTACTGGTATGATAGTCCACACAGATCCATACACTGCCGCCAAACTTGACTACGTCATTGAGCTTATATCTAACACCGGGAGTCACTGGGGCCAATACAGCAGGTACCCAATTGCCTTTGTATTCTATGTTTTTATAAACAATTTCCCAGTCTGCTTGGTTAGATTCTAGTCCGTCTGATGCTGTTAACGCAGATGTGTGTCCATCGATACATCTATAAACTATGCCGCCGTATTTGACGATGTCATTTTTTCTATAGCGTCTATTGGTAGTCCACGCCTGTCTCCACTGTTGTGCTGGATTAACTATTTCCCAATTAGCAAAATTGCCTTCGAGTCCTGTAGTTACATCGCTGGAAATATTTCTAGATGTACATCTATAGACAATGCCGTTATATTTTACAACGTCTCTAACTGAATAAATCGTTGATGGTTGCCAATCTCCTTTCCAATCATCGGATCTAGCATAAGATACCCAGTGGCTTTGATCGCCTTCTAGGCCGATAGTTTCTGTGTTTGATGTGTGCGAGCTAATACATACATAAGAAATACTTTTATATTTGACAATATCGCCTACGTTATAGGTTGTAAATGGAGTCCAATCTCCACGCCATTCGTATCCGTCAAACATCAATTCCCAACGCGGTTCGTCGGAGGCAGGAATAGTTTCTTGATTTATAAAATTTAAATCAGCATAAAAACTTTGAGTAGATGATATATGTCTTTTTATACAAACGTAACTCTTACTACCAAATCTAACAACATCATCAACGATGTAATTTAAACTTGGTTGCCAGTCACCTTTCCAGGTAAACTTTAATCTACTGATCTTATATTCTGCCATAATTTATCTCTTAAATTCCTGTAGGATACTGGTATTCTTCACTGATCCTTACTACTAGTTGTCCGTCATCGTCGATATAATAAAACAAATTTCTGTTGTCCCATCGATATTGTTGATAGGTAAGGTTTCTATATACGATGTCGTGATTTACATCAATGCCTTCAAAGAAATCTGTGCCTACTTCAAAGTCATTATAGTTGTCTTCTGGTATACCGGGTTGATTAATTTCAATAACGTCATCAGCATCTAATTGGTCTAGTCTTCCTAGATATAATTCTCCATCGGCGGTTCTTCTTAGACCGTAAAAAAATCTAGGAACACCTACACCTAAAATTCCTTCTACGTTAAAATCACCTATATAATATGTCATCTTTATTTCCTTATACGATCTCAACGTAGCTTACAATTACATCTGCGGCATTTTCTCTGTCTGCAGAAGCTGCTAAAAGATTATTTTCAGCCATTACTAACTTTTCACCGCCATTGATCACTCGTAGGCTTTGATTAGCTGGTATAGTAACGTCTTTGATAAAATATCCTGTAGTCGATGTATTGTCAGTTAGAGTGATACTGACTTTAATAACTGCACTGGTCAAGTTAGTCATACTTAGACCAATTACTGTAACTCGACTAGCCGCAGTAGTTTCTACCATATGCGTAGATACGGTACCTAAATCTTTAATCACTTTGTTTCTAAAAAACGTTGCCATCTAATTGATCATCCAAAAATTAATGCTGTAGTAATAGCTAAACCTTCTGCTTCTGAATAAGTTATTCCTGTACCGCTACTGCCTGCTGCCGAAACCCATGTTACTCCGTCATATACTTCTACACGCTGGTCTGTGGTATTATAACGCATCATACCAGTTTCAAATAATACTCCCCTTTCTACATCCGACCCCCTAGGAAGGACAAAACCGTTAGTACCGTTAATTTTAAAATATCCGGTACCTGTTTGATTAAAAGAAGTTATAGCATCATTCTGTGTGTTTGTAATAGTGTTGTTTCTAATAGCAAAAACACCAATGACTGTACTACCAGTACCGTTAGGAGCTAATATTAAGTTCCCGCCTGTGCTGGTAGTAGAAATCGTATTACCTGTGATATTTATATTACCTATATCTACGTTACTTGTAGAAAATTGAGTAGCATTTAGGGTAGCACGATTAAGTCCGTTAATATAAAAACTGATTACATTATCGTTAGCACCTGGAGTAGTTTCTGCTGTTATATAGGTATTTTCATCTAAATCATATACTCCATCTAATCTACGCCAATTTGTACCATCAAAACCTTCGTAATAATTGTCGTCGGTATTGTATCTAATATAACCCGCTTGTCCTGTAGGTCGTTGTGCCTCAGTTCCTCTGGGTAATCTTACGGCCTGTGTGCCTTGGAAATCTACTATACCGGTACCGTTTGGTGCGATTATTAAATTAGTATCGGTTAGGGTAGATATCTGATTTTGATTTACTATAATCGATTCTAATTCTATACCGCCAGTGCCGTTGGCTCTTAGTTCTAAATTGGTGTTAGATGTGTTTGTGGTAATCAAATTACCGCTGATCGTTATCGAACCTAGATTAATTATCGGTGCTGTCACTGATCCTGATGCTACAATATCAGTGGTTGTGATATCGCCCGATACTGTTAGATTCTGTGCGATCTCAACATTGTTAAATGGCACAGTGATAATGCCGCCGCCGGTGGCTTGGAAGGTAAGATCACTACCGGGCGTAGTAGTTCTAATTACATTTCCTTCTACACGTATATTACTGAACTGAGCTGTTCCAGTAATATTCATGTTTCCGGTTAAATTGTAAGCTCCGGTTTGATTTACTGTACCAGTATGATTAGCTATACCGCTGTGGGTTAATGTGCCGGTAATTTGCGTATTGTTTAATTGTACGTCCGTTGTAACCACTAACCCACCGTTAACGATTAGATCAGTGTTATCTATAACTACACTGCCTGTACCGTTAGCACGTAATTCTAGATCTGAGTTAGAAAGTGTAGTTGTAATTCTGTTACCGCGTACTACTATGTCACCTGTGTCTATTTCATTAGACTGTAAAGATCCAAATGTACCGACAACATTATTAGCATATAACGTACCGTTAACAAATAAATCGTTCTCTATTAATACATCATTTTCTGGAACGTAGATTATACCCGAGCCTGGAGCGTCTAATACTAGATTAAATCCGTTAGCAGATGAAATCTGATTGCCGTTAATACGTATATCGGCTATTTCTGCTAGGCCGCTGACATCTAAATTGCCGTTGAGTGTATAGTCGCCGGTTTGTGTAGTGTTTCCAGTATGGTTGGTATTACCTATTTGTGTTAGCGTGCCTGTTATACCTGTGTTTTGTAAATCTGTAATTCCAGAAACTGTTATATCATTTTGTATTAATACATCAGCATCAGGAACAATTACACTGCCTGTGCCATTAGCACGTAATTCTAAATCTGAGTTTGACAGGGTTGTAGTTATAAAATTGTTCTGTATGCGAACATCACTGGTTTGTACTATTTCTGTCTGTAATATTGTTAGAGATAAGTTTTCAACAGTCAATGTACCATTAACTGTTAGATCTTGGCCGACAACAACGTTGTTTGAAGGAACAGAAATTATTCCCGATCCGCTAGCAAATAATTCTAAATTGCTGTTAGAATCTGTTGTGTATAGCTGGTTACTATCAATTCGAATATCTTCAAATTGAGCGTAGCTAGTGACTGTGAGATCGCCTGTTAATGTGTAATCCCCAGTATGTGTAGTTGTACCTGTTTGATTTAAATCGCCTGTGTGATTTATAACACCTGTAATATCTGTAGTACCTAATAGCGTAGTAACTCCCGACACTGTTAAGTCTTGATTTACATAGAGGTCGCTGGTTACAGACACAATACCAGTACCGTTAGCTCTTAGTTCTAGATCGCTATTTGAATCGGTAGTTGATATTACATTATTTTCTATTAAAATATTGCCGTTGGTGTATCTATCGGCAGTTATATCTGTGGTAACATTTAATGTATTAGAGGAAATATCTCCAACTACGACTAGATCTCCAGTTACTTCAAGGTCAGTGCCGTCTACAATTACTTTACCTGTTCCTGCTGCTCTAAGTTCTAGATCACTGTTTGATATAGTTGTTGTTATAAAATTGTCATCTATTAAAACATTTTCAAACTGGGCCGCATTTCCTACTGAAAGGTTTCCTGTTACAGATAAATCTCCAGTTTGTGTGTAATTTCCAACTTGAACGATGTTACCATTTACAGTTAATGTACCTGCGATATTTGTAACAGCTAGATTGGTATTTCCTATAACTTCTAGATCTTCATCAATTTGTACATCACTGGCTGATACATATATCTTTCCTGTGCCGTTTGATCTAAGTTCTAAATCTGAATTTGATAATGTTGTTGTAATCGTGTTGCTGCTGATTACAATATTTTCGTTTCTAATTGTAGTTGAAGTAACTGTGCCAGTGTTGTTTATATTCACACCAGTAATTTGACCGTCAACCGTTAGATCTTGATCGATCTGTACATCGTTCGATGGAACATAAATTTTTCCTGTTCCTGCTGCTTCGAGTTGGAGATCTTGATTGCTGTTTTTTGTGCGGATATTATTCTGTACAATTTCAATATTTTCGAGATCCAGAGAGGCTGCGAAGAATGACCCACTAACACTTAGATCACCATTCTGTGTTACATCGCCTGTGATAGTACTATTACCAGTTAGATTTAAAGCACCTACAATATTAGTTGTTTGAAGATTTGTAGTACCGAGTACTGTAAATGTGTCATTAACTTGTAAATCGTTGTTAGGTATAAGGACTTTGCCGGTACCTGCTGCGGATAATTCTAAATCACTGTTTGAATCTAAGGTCGAAATCTTATTATCTACAATTTCAATGTTATCAGCAGTTAGTCTGTTAACAAAAATCTGTCTCCAACGATCAACAGTTGTTCCTAGATCGTATGTGTCGTTTAGTTTAGGAATAATATCGCTGTCAATCCTGGCTTCGATGTTGACAGAATCTGTGGTCTGATCGCCTATCGTGATGTTACCGCCGATGGTAACATTACCTGTTACGTCAAGATCGCCTGCGATATTAACATTGTTTAAGAAATTTACTTCGCCGGTAAACGAATCAATATTCATTACCTGACTTAAAGTTTCTACGGTGTTATTAGAAATGCGGAAATCACCAGTTTCGATCTTAGTAGCGTCAATATATGTTTGATTTACGCCGTCATTGAATAGCAAACTGCCCGTTACTGCTACGTTAGAGTTACTAAAAATAACTTCGCCAGTATCTTGATTGATATAAAACTGATCACCTACACGGAAATCGCCTTTGTGATCGACCGATGTATAATAAATTTTAGCACGATTAGTTTCGACTACTTCATTGGCTTGTATAACTGTGGTAGGATCATTATTAGAATCACCTCCGTTACCGATGTAGGCTAAGTTTTGTCCTATGAGATAAGCGATGACTCCGTCGCCGTCACCGTAGGCACCATAATTACCGTAGACACAGGCAGAACCAATGCTTCTTAATTCAGCACCAAAGTCTGAATAGTCAGCTAGGTCAACGATCGACGCTGTGCCGCCCGAACTAGATCTTAGGTCCTGGGTAGTAACACCGTCGTCTACAATCACCGTAGAATTATTTGTCCCGTTAAAATGTAGCAACAATATTGTATTTGAATCACTAGTAAACGCAGCAGTCGGTGCTACAAAATTAGATGTGTATCTTGCTACACCTTTGCTAATCCTAATTTCATCTATGTAACCAGCGTAAGCAGTTACACCAAGATTAGTTGCTCCGATTGTCAAAGAATAAGGTGCCGAATAATTATTAGTATCGGCATATGTTACACCGGATTGTGTACCGTTTATCCACATCCTAGTGCTACCGCTTGCTCGACTAATAGCAACATGTACCCACGTGTTTAGTGTTAAGGTGCTGCCGGTGATTACAGTTGCTCCGTTAACTGCGTAACGTAACACTCCCGTAGAACTTAAATTAAGTTGATGGTAGGGTGTGCTACCTGTTTGTGGTCTAAAATCTAACAAAGTTGACAACGCTGTATTTGTTCGATAAAACCAGCCGTCGAATTCAAAATCTCCGGTTCCAAAACTAAAATCTGGCTGACTGGCTATGTAGATATAGTCGCCCGTGCCGTCTAACACTAAACTTGCTGTACCAAATTTCTTAATTGCGGTTGATAATTTAGCACCGCCAGCAACTGATACAGTTTTTGTAGACCGATCTTCTAATGTCGTCCAACCTAAACTCTTGCCATCAATTACGTAAAAATCACCGTCAATACTTTCAACAACTCCGCTAGCTAACACTGTAGTTCCATCTGTGTCATAATATGTTATGGTATCACTGACGTTCCAAATACCTGTGGTATTAGAAATTTTTATTCTAGTTTTTCCATCACCGGCGAACCCGTCATTGCTGCTGAATAGATATATGCCTTTGTTGGCATAATATGTAAATGAATTTAACCACTCGACTCTAGCACCGTTAGTTGCCGATAGAGCATCTACGCCTGGGGTGATAAAAGTACAAGAATGGAACAGCATACTTGCTTCTTGAGATGCGGCGGTAGCATAAGCACCGTCAACATAAGCACCTTTACCTGCGTCGCCTGAACTGAACCCTAGTGGATCACCGACACCTGTGGCTGTGCCTTTGGTTAATACTGTGATATTTCTAACGTATGGACTTCTTGTAGTGACTTCAAAATCTGTAATAAAACGGAAAGCGTAACCATTATCTGGAAATACTCTGTTTCCACCATTACAGCTAAATGTAAGATTAGAAAGAAATACTCGGTCACCAAGACTAGCTGTGCCGCCGGTGTGAGTTAAAACTAAACTACCTGTGGTATGAGTATAGGTTGCTCCAGTGATATTACCGCTGCTGCTATCAATAAATTCGATAGTTCCGCCGCTGACATACGTGTGAGCAAACGGAGATGTTCCTACATCAACTGTAGTTGTACCAGGAGCTGCTGATGTAACTGTAAAATAATTGCCGCCACTGTAAAAATCAGCAACTGTTAGGTCTTCAACAGTAGTTTCACCGTTTAATAAAAAACCGTCATTGTATTCTGTAGCGGTAGTGGGCACGATACGCACAGAACGAATTCCTGT
>Ga0222712_10000429_pt1 | contig 55569 bp, 44 predicted proteins | sample C33_657DmetaG_FD_165043 | JGI IMG/M metagenome (GOLD analysis project Ga0222712, IMG submission 165043) | Estuarine water microbial communities from San Francisco Bay, California, United States - C33_657D | ecosystem: Environmental > Aquatic > Marine > Unclassified | place: USA: California... | reverse complement strand
GGCGAAGCGCACATAGGCCACTTCGTCGAGCTGGCGCAGCTCCTGCATCACCTGCTCGCCGACGATGCGCGAGGGGACCTCGCGCTCGCCCGTGGCCCGCAGATGGTTCTTGATGCGGTTGATGGCCTCGTCCACCTTCTCGATGCTCACCGGCCGTTTTTCCAGCGCCTTGAGCAGGCCGGCATGCAGCTTGTTCTCATCGAAGGGCTCGCGATTGCCGTTCTGCTTGATGATGCGGGGCATCACCAGTTCCGCCGTCTCGTAGGTGGTGAAGCGTTCGGCGCAGGTGATGCACTCGCGCCGACGCCGCACCTGGTTGCCTTCAGCCACCAGACGCGAGTCGATCACCTTGGTATCCAGGGCGTTGCAGAACGGACACTGCATGGAGGGCTCCGGGCCGCAGCCGCGTTACTTGCCGTACACCGGGAAACGCTCGCACAGCGCGATGACCTTGCGCTGCACCTCGGCCACCACGGACTCGTCGCCCATCTTGTCGAGAATGTCGCAGATCCAGCCGGCCAGGGCCGTCACTTCGGCTTCCTTGAAGCCACGGCGGGTGGCGGCCGGCGAGCCGATGCGCAGGCCGCTGGTGACGAAGGGCGGCAGCGGATCACGCGGCACGGCATTCTTGTTCACGGTGATGTTGGCGCGACCCAGCGCGGCGTCGGCGTCCTTGCCAGTGATGCCCTGCTTGACCAGGCTGAGCAGGAACAGGTGATCGTCGGTGCCACCGGACACCACTTCGAAGCCGCGAGCGATGAAGGTGTTCGCCATGGCCTGGGCGTTCTTCACCACCTGCTGCTGGTAGGCCTTGAACTCGGAGCTCATGGCTTCCTTGAAGCACACGGCCTTGGCGGCGATCACGTGCATCAGCGGACCGCCCTGGCTCTCGGGGAACACGGCGAAATTGAGCTTCTTCTCCAGCTCGGGATTGGCCTTCGCCAGAATGATGCCGCCACGCGGCCCGCCCAGGGTCTTGTGGGTGGTGGAGGTGGTGACATCGGCGATCTGCACCGGGTTCGGGTAGACACCTGCAGCCACGAGGCCGGCGACGTGGGCCATGTCCACCAGGAAGTAGGCACCCACCTTGTCGGCGATGGTGCGGAAACGCTGCCAGTCAACGACGCGGGAATAGGCGGAGAACCCGGCCACGATCATGCGCGGCTTGTGCTCCAGGGCGAGGGCTTCCACCTGGTCGTAGTCGATCTCGCCGGTGGCGCTGTTCAGGCCGTACTGCACGGCCTTGTAGATGCGGCCGGAAAAACTGACGCTGGCGCCATGGGTGAGGTGACCGCCATCGGCCAGGCTCATGCCGAGCACGGTGTCACCCGGCTTGAGCAGGGCCATGTAGACGGCGGCGTTGGCCTGGGAACCGGAGTGAGGCTGCACGTTGGCGTAGTCGGCGCCGAACAGGGCCTTGGCACGCTCGATGGCCAGGGTCTCCACCACGTCGACATGCTCGCAGCCGCCGTAGTAGCGCTTGCCCGGGTAGCCTTCGGCGTACTTGTTGGTCAGCACGGAGCCCTGCGCTTCCATGACGCGCGGGCTGGCGTAGTTCTCGGACGCGATGAGTTCGATGTGATGCTCCTGACGCTCCGCTTCCGCCTCAATGGCGGCACTGAGTTCAGGATCGAAGGTCGCAATGGTCATTTCACGGCTAAACATGCATTTCCCCCAGGGGTGGCCAAGTGTCAATTGCGCGGCATTTTACTGCATGCGGCTGCCGCCGGCACTCAGAAAGTGCTCAGTCGGCCAATCCCCAGGCATTTGCCCCGCGCGCAGGCGGGATCACGGCGCAGCTGCCTTGTGCCATAATGCCGCCCGCCTCCATCCCAGTTCAGGAACAATTCTATGGCCCAGTTCGTCTACACCATGCATCGCGTCGGCAAGGTCGTCCCGCCCAAGCGCGAGATTCTCAAGGACATCTCCCTGTCATTCTTCCCTGGCGCCAAGATCGGCGTGCTCGGCCTGAACGGCTCCGGCAAGTCCTCGCTGCTGCGCATCATGGCGGGCATCGACAAGGACCATCATGGCGAGGCCCGCGCCCAGACCGGCATCAACATCGGCTACCTGCCGCAGGAGCCGGCCCTGAACCCCGAGAAGGACGTGCGCGGCAATGTCGAGGAGGCCATGGGCCCGATCCTGAAGCTGATCGAGGAATTCAACGCCATCAGCGACCGCTTCGCCGAGCCGATGAGCGATGACGAGATGAACACGCTGCTGGAGCAGCAGGGCGAACTGCAGAACGCCATCGACGCCGCCGAGGGCTGGGATCTGGAGCGCAAGCTCGAGATCGCCGCCGATGCCCTGCGTCTGCCGCCCTGGGACGCCGACGTGAACAATCTCTCGGGTGGAGAGAAGCGTCGCGTGGCGCTGTGCCGCCTGCTGCTCTCCAACCCCGACATGCTGCTGCTGGACGAGCCCACCAACCACCTGGACGCCGAGAGCGTGGCCTGGCTCGAGCGCTTCCTGCAGGAATACCCCGGCACCGTCGTGGCCATCACCCACGACCGCTACTTCCTCGACAATGCCGCCGGCTGGATTCTGGAGCTGGACCGTGGCCACGGCATTCCCTACGAGGGCAACTACACCACCTGGCTGGAAACCAAGGAGCAGCGTCTCGCCACCGAGGCCCGCCAGGAAGCCGCGCGCGAGCGCACGATCAAGTCCGAACTGGAATGGGTGCGCGCCAACCCCAAGGGCCGTCAAGCCAAGAGCAAGGCCCGCCTGGCGCGTTTCGAGGAACTCAATTCCCAGGAATTCCAGAAGCGCAACGAGACCACCGAGCTTTACATTCCGCCGGGCCCGCGCCTGGGCGACGTGGTCATCGAGGTCAACAATCTGTGCAAGGGCTTCGGGGATCGCACCCTGATCGACAACCTCAGCTTCAGCATTCCCAAGGGCAGCATCGTCGGCATCATCGGCGGCAATGGCGCGGGCAAGACCACCTTCCTGCGCATGCTGGTGGGTCAGGAGCAGCCGGACAGCGGCAGCATCCGTCTGGGCGACACCGTGGAGCTGGCCTATGTGGACCAGAGTCGCGACGCGCTCAATGGCAATGTCACCGTGTGGGAAGAGATCTCCGACGGCCTGGACGTGCTGCAGATCGGCCGCTACGAAGTGCAGTCACGCTCCTATGCCAGCCGTTTCAATTTCCGCGGCAGCGATCAGCAGAAGTTCGTGAAGGATCTGTCGGGGGGTGAGCGCAACCGTCTGCACCTGGCAAAGCTGCTCAAACGCGGCGCCAATGTGCTGCTGCTCGACGAACCGACCAACGACCTCGACGTGGAAACCCTGCGCGCGCTGGAGGAAGGCCTGCTGAACTTCCCGGGCAACGTGATCGTCGTGTCGCACGACCGCTGGTTCCTCGACCGTCTGTGCACCCACATCCTGGCCTTCGAGGGCAACAGCCAGGTGGTGTTCCACGAGGGCAACTACAGCGATTACGAGGTGGATCGCAAGAAACGTCTGGGCGAGAGCGCGGGGCCGACCCGCATCAAGTACAAGCGCCTCAGCTGAGAGCCACGGGGCGACTCAGAGCCCCAGTTGCTCGCGCAGCTTGCGCATGCGCGCGTGATTCTCCTCGCCGCTCAGGGGTTGCGGCACGCTGGGCGGCAGGGCCTCGGGCGTTGCCACGTCCAGCGGCTCGCCGCGCAGGGCCCGCTGACACAGCGCGTGATAGTGGTATTCGAACAGCGGCAGCACCTTGTCCTCCGGCTCGCTGGCCAGCACGAACCAGCCTGTGGCCCGGCCCGCCAGATACACCGCAGGGTGTGACCACGCGGCCTGCGCCTTGGGCGACTCGGCACGACAGGCTTCGTAGTAGGCCTGACGCGCCGTCGGCAGCCCGAACAGCGCCGGCCCTTCCTCGCAGGCCCGCACCACCACCGAAACCGTCGGCAGATAGTCGTGGCTCTTCACCACATGACGGGCCGCCGCCACGATCTGCGCCGGCGTGTAATCCGCCAGAGCGCCCAGCCAGTACTTCTTGGCCAGCACCAGACGTTCCTCGCTGCCATACGCCTTGTAATACTGGTTGTGATAGGCGATCTCGAATTCGGCGAACAACTGGTTGATGGCGTCCACATGATCGGGGCCATCGGCGTCGGGCGCCTGCTGCGTGCGCTGCCTATTCTGCCCAGCTGCGGTCGGTGAAGCGCTGGAAGGCTGCGCCAAGGACCTGCTGGTGCTTTCCAGCAATGGATTGATCTTGTGCATCGATGACACTCATGTTCGACGACTCGTCGAGCCGCCTTGCCCATTGATATTTGATGTACTGCAGGAACCGCGTGTTCCAGGACGCATGCACCTGATTGGTGTCGCGCCAGTAGAGCACGAACTCCGGCACCTTCTGTCGCGCGAAGTCTTCGTCGATCTCGGCCAGACGCAGGACTTCATAACACTCCGCACTTGGCTGCCAGTGGTCGGCGATGCGGCGCGGCTGGCTGTCGTGTTCGATGGTCGAGCGATACCTGCTCCATTGCCGCCGCACATGCTCGATGAAGCGGGTGTTCCAAGCGCCGTTGCTGACTCCGCGCTCACGCCAGTAGAGCACGAATTCTGGAACGGCATCCTCGATGAACTGCGGGTTGATGCCGGCGTTCTCCAGGATCACGAAGGCATCGCTGCTCGGCCACCATTGCGGCGACATCTCGGTTTCCAGCTCACTCATCCCGCGGCGCGTCTGCTCGGCACGCCACTCCCGCAGCACGAACTTGTAGAAGGCATTGCCCCAGGAAAACCGCGCCTGACCGCGCTCGCGCCAGTACATGACGAAGCCGGGCACGAGCTGGCGCACGAAGTCCTCGGGGATGTTCTGCTGCCGGCACTGGCGGATCCAGTCCTCACCGGGTTGCCAGTTCGCCGGCATGTAGCTGGCGCCCTGCCCTTCGGGCGCAGCGGCTGCGGCCTGACTCGCAGCCAGCGGCTGATCGGGGCGATGGCCGGGGCTGATCTGACGTTTCGGGGGCTCCGCCGCCGGACGAGCCTGATTGATGGCGAACCACTGGCTGTGCGGGCTGGGCGTGACCGGGTCGATCAGGATCAGTCCCAGATCCTGCAGGCTCTTCTGCACGCGCTTGATGTCGATCAGCGCCCAGAAGGGGAATGCCTTCTGCAACTGCTCCTGATCCAGCTCGATCCACGCGAAGCGATCCTTTTCGCGCACCGGCCGGTGCGCCATCAGCTCGCTCAGCACGTGCAGCATCACGGCCTCTTCCAGGCCGATGGTGGCGGCCAGCGTGGGCGAGATGACGAGTGGACGTTCGGGAATCAGCGACGACTGCATGACGGACCTGCCTGCTCAAGGGAGCGACAATCCTAACACACGCATCCCGCCGCACGCTCTCGCCGCTCTTCGATCCGCTGCCACGCTTTTTCGTGGAAGAAGTAGGCCACAGTGAAATGGACGATGGCGAAACTGAGCGTCTTGTTCATGATGGGCAACCCTCCTGCGGATGACGGTGTCAGGATAGGCAGTCGCGATCAGAAATAAAATCTATTAATTTCTATGTTTCTGATACGTCAATTGAATCAAATGCAAACCCTTCTCATTTGCAGCCTGCCGCCTCAGGGGCGCGCGCTCAGCTCCAGCGCCAAGGGCAGCCAGCCATCGGCCTGGGCACTGACAGGCGCCGCATCGAGCATGCGAATGCGCCCGACCAGTGGCGGCTCAGCCGTTGCCAGCTGCGTCACCACCGCCTGGGCACGCGCATCTGCCAGAGCTGCGAGATCGGCTTCCGACACAGGCTCGACTGGCAGCAGAGCACGGCGCAGCGCTTCGTTGTAGGCCAGCTCGTCCAGGGTCGCGGGCGCACTGTCCGTGGCTTCACGCGTGAAGCTCGCCTGCAGGGCTGCCAGCGATTCGTCCACCGTCGCTCCGCCCTGCAGGCGCAGATCAGCGGCACGATGAAAGCCTTCCAGCACACTGCGTCGGGTCGGGGCGGGCACCACCGCGGCGGCGGCAGCCTGCGCCAGCACCTCGTCCACGCGGCGATCGAGGAACTGCTGCTGCAGTTGCGGCGTGTCCAGCGCGGCATCGTCGGCCCCGCCCACGAGAGAGGACAGGAAGCGGAACGGCGCTGTCACGATATTGCGGATGATGTTGCCCAAGGCAGTGCGAATGACGCTGCCATAGTTGAACTCCGGATGTCCCAGATCACCCGTCACCGGCACCTCGAGGTCAATCACGCCATTGCGATCCTTGAGCAGCGCCACAGCCAGACCCAGCGGCAGATCCATGGCGTCGGGGTGCGGCACTTCGTCGCCCAGCACCAGATCACGCAGGCGCAGGGCATTCTCGCCTTGCAGCTGATTGGCAGCGATGGTGTAGGACAGGTCGACATCCATGGCGCCGTCGTCGATGCGCCGGCCGGCAAACTTGATGACATAGGGCGACAGTGAAGGTACGTCGAGATTGCGGAACTGCAGGTCCAGCTCCGTCAGCTCCTGAAAGGCCAGCGGGCGCAGGCGGCCCTCGATGCTGGCCAGGCCGAACTCATCCACCTGCCCCTCCAGCCGCACCCGGGCAGGCTCGCTGGACCGTGTGGACATGGCGGATATCTCGCCATTGAGGCCGGTCATCAGCACCGCAAAGGGCAAGGGCAGCGAGGCATCGGAAAAGTCCGCGCCCGCGTCCGATGCAGCGTTTGCGGCCGTTCCCTGCCGCGCCTGCGGCGCTGGCAACAAGGCTCCCAGATTGGTGCTTCCGTCAGCTTCGATCTCGATGCAGGCATAGGGTTCGCGCAGCTGCAGATCACTGATGGTGACGCTGGTCTGCTGCGCCATTTCCAGGCTCACGCCCTGCAGGGCCAGCTCGCCGAGGCGGAACACCTCTTCGTCCTGCAGCGTATCGTCAATGCGCAGATCACGCAGGGCAACACTGCCCTGGTAGAAGACGTTGCCCGGCGTGTTCGCCAGATTGCGCAGCCGCGCCTCCAGGCTGAGCGTCAGCGCGACATCGGTGGCAGGAACGCGATCCCGGGCATGCACCTGCCAATCGACCAGTTGCAGGTCGTCGAGCCGCAGGGTCCAGGGCGCTGCACTCGCGGGCGCAGGGGTCGGGGGCGTCACCGGCGCCTCGGCGGCTGCCGGCAACACTTGCAGGAAATTCACCTGACCGTCCTCGAAACGCTCAGGATGCAGTTCCACACCGGCAAGACGTGCCGATTGCAGACTGAATTCGCGCGCGCCCAGGTCGAAGGTGCCGCCTTCCAGTGACAACTCGGGCAGGCGCGCCAGCAGGGCATTGCCGGCCCGTTCACGCACATCCAGCTCGCTCAGACTGAGTTGCAGATCGGAGGCACTGAGCACTACACCACCGTCGTCGGCGAGAGCGAAGTCGTAGTCCAGGCGGGACTCCAGCCAGCCCCCCGCCAGGCGCACCGGCAACTGCTCACGCAGATAGTCATAGATCAACGCGGGATAGGGGCCGCGCAGCGCGATCTCCCCGCTGAACTGCAGAGGGGCCAGGCTCAGCGAGCCGCGCCAGTCCAGACGCGAGCTATTGCCCATGGTCAGACTGAGAGACTGACCGGCAGCGGAATCCGGCAGGGTGGTGAGATTCTCGATCTGGATATCCTGGGCATCGACCAGCGCGACATAGGGCACGGTGGGCACCTTGTCCGTGAGCCCGATGCTGGCGCCCTGCAACCGCAGATCGGCGATCGTCAGCGGGAACAGGCCGGCATCTGCCTCTGGGACAGGTTCAACCGGGGGTGGCCGTATCCGCCCAGCGCTGCGCCAGACGCTGCAGATTGGAGTCTGAGAGGGTGTAACGACGAACGGAAAGATGCAGATCGTCCAGATGCACATTGCTCAGGCTCAGCGTGCCGCGACTCAGGCTGTCCGCCTGCAGATTGATGAAACCATGACCAAGGGATGCCACGCGCCACCCGTCGGCGTCGATCAGGTCAAGTCCTTCGATGCGCAATTGCAGGGAGAACGGATTGAAGTGGATGTCAGCCACGCTGAAGCGGGCCTCAAGCCTGCTCTGCAGCAGGGATGTGATCTGTCGCTCCGCCAGCCAGGGCAGCAGCAGAAAGCCTGCAGCGGCATAGACACCCAGCACAAGTGCGCCCCAGCGCAGCACGCGCAGGGCGATCCGTGTCAGTCTCTCGGCCAGTGCTGTCTTGGCCATGCGGGGCTCCTTGCGTCCGGAATCAACGCAGGACGCAGGAGGGAGTATGCCGGCAGACCCGTGCACTATCAAAGGGCACGGCGAGGTTTGATCACTTTTTGCCCGCTGGCATCACAAATGAAGAGGGGGTCATCGACACTTGCCATCGGCACGTGTCGCTGACCCCCTGGGTCTTGGCAGGCTGCTTAGTGGGCAGCGGCGCCGGAGCTCACCGGACCGTGCAGAGACACGGCTGTCAGTGTGGAGCCAGTCTGCAGCACGATGTACTGCTCGCCTTCATGCACATAGGTCATCATGCCGTAGCGGCTGTTCTCGGACACCGCCACCTTGCCAACCTGCTCGCCCGTGGCCTTGTTCACGGCGAACAGCGCCGGAGTGCCATCGCTGGACTGAGAGGCATAGATCAGCAGGTTCTTGGTGACCGTCATCGGCGCGTGGGCGCCAGTGCCGGTGTTGCCCACATCAATGCCGGCCAGAGCCGGGTTGTTCTTGATGCGATCAGGCGTCTCGCCCACCGGAATCATCCACAGGTGCTCGCCGGTGTTCAGGTCGATTGCCGTGATGCGGCTGTAGGGCGGCTTGAACAGGGGCAGACCCTGCGGACCACGCGGACCGCCGGCGCCTGTGCCCACAGCGTACTGGGCCACGGTGGTACCGGTGGTGGTGGTGCCATTGTCAGTCATGTAACGCAGGTCGGCCTCTTCACCCGGGACGATCTGACGCGTGGTGCAACCGCTCAGGGATGTCACGTAGAGGATGCCGGTTTCGGGGTCGCCAGCAGCCGGGCCGCTGATGTTCACCCCACCCACGTCACCCGGGCACCACAGGGCGCCACGCTTGCCGAGGTCGTTGTCACGATGCAGCGGCGGGGTGAAGAGCGGGCCGATTTCCCACTCAGACAGGATCTCGATGGCCTGCTGACGCAGTTCCGGTGTGAAGTCGATCAGATCGTCTTCGGTCAGACCCTGCAGGTCGTAGGGGGCCGGCTTGGTCGGGAACGGCTGGGTGGCAGACAGTTGCTCGCCCGGAATGTGCGACTGCGGCACGGGACGCTCTTCGAGCGGCCACAGCGGCTCGCCTGTCTCACGATTGAAGACATAGGTGAACGCCTGCTTGGTGACCTGCGCCACCGCGGGAATGCGCTGGCCATTCTGCGTCACATCCAGCAGCACGGGGGCTGTCGGGGTGTCGTAGTTCCAGATGTCGTGGTGCACCATCTGGAAGTGCCACTTGCGCTCGCCCGTCTTGACGTCCAGCGCGATCAGGCTGGTGCCGAACAGGTTGTCGCCAGGACGGAAGCCACCGTAGAAGTCGACGGTAGCGCCGTTGGTCGGGATGTAGACCAGACCCAGTTCCGGGTCGGCGGACATCGGAGCCCAGGAGGATACGTCGCCAGTGTATTGCCAGGCGTCATTTTCCCAGGTCTCGTGGCCGAATTCGCCCGGCTGCGGAATCACGTTGAATTTCCAGAGGAAATCACCTGTCTTGGTATCGTAGGCCAGGATGTCACCCGGCACGTTCTCGATGCGGGACTGGTTGTAGCCCTGCTCGGCGGAGTTGCCGACCACGATCACGTCGTTCACCACGATGGGCGGTGAGGAGGTGGTGATGTAGCCGGTTTCCTTGGGTATGCCGTAGTACGGATCGTACTCGTGACCCAGGTCGGCCAGCATGTCGACAATGCCGTGCTCGGGGAAGCCTTCCACAGGCACTTGCTCACCGAAACCTTCCAGCGGTGCGCCGGTTTCGGCATCCAGAGCCACCAGGAAGAACGCCGGAGTGCTGATGTAGATCACGCCCTTGCCGTCAACTTCCGCATAGGCCACGCCCTTGCCGTAGTCGGCACGCATGGAGTACTCGTAGCGGAAAGTGTTGGGCTCGCGGTAGGACCAGATGGTCTCACCGGTTTCCGGGTCGATGGCCACCACGTGGCGACGAGGACCGGCCACGGTATAGAGCTTGCCGTTGATGTAGCTGGGGGTGGCACGGCCGCTGGACGCATCGAAGCTGGCGCCATCCCAGACCCAGGCTTCCTTCAGTTCACCGAAGTTCTCGGCGGTGATGTTGGTGGCGGGTGAATAGCGTGTGTGGTCGGCATTGCCGCCCAGATGACGCCACTCGACTGTATCCTGGGCGGTCGCCGCTGCGGAAGCCGTCAGCGCCAGGCCGAATGGCAAGGCCCGCAGCAAGGCTCCCGTCAGCGATCGCCAGCCCCTGGCTGCCGGCGTGAAACGCGATTTTGACATTATCATTTCCTCGTTGAGTAAAAATTCCAGCGATGCAAAAACACGAAATAAATCGGTGACTCAAAAAAAGAGCCGGCAGAATACCCCAGCACTCCCGTCAAGTCCACGCAAGCCCGGCTCGCTGCGAGCCATGATTGTCGCGCCCCGCGACAGCCTGAAGCAGCGCCTTGCCTGACTCTCAAGACCGGCCTGCCAGCCACTCTGATTCGCGGCATCAGCAGCATTTCTGTCGTCACTTGCCGATGTTGCAAACACTTGAATGAGGTCAAGAATTGACACAAAGAGGAGTCGTGTGCGTAGGCCGAAAAAAAGAAAGGGCCGAAGCACTTGCGCGCTCCGGCCCTGTCATCAAGCGCCCTGGCATCAGGGCGCCGCGTTCATTGCAGACGGATCAATGGGCTTCCGCAGTGGCCACTGGACCATGCAGGCTCATCGCTGTCAGTGTGCTGCCAGTCTGCAGCACGATGTACTGCTCGCCTTCATGCACATAGCTCATCATGCCGTAACGGCTTGCCGCGGACACGGGGATGCGTCCCAGCTCGGCGCCGGTACGCTTGTCGATGGCAAACAGGTGGGGCGTGCCGTCACTCACATCGCCGGCATAGACCAGCATGGACGGGGTCACCAGCATCGGAGCCTGGGCGCCAGTACCGGTGTTGCCGATATCGACACCGGCCAGAGCCGGGTTGTTCTTGATGCGATCAGGCGTTTCACCGATCGGGATCATCCACAGGTGTTCACCTGTGTTCAGGTCGATCGCCGTGATGCGGCTGTAAGGCGGCTTCATCAGCGGCAGTCCGGTGGGATGACGCGGTGCACCGCCGCCAGCGCCATTGGCGTACTGGGCCGGGGTGACCCCGGTGGTGGTGGTGCCGTTGTCAGTCATGTAACGCAGGTCGGCTTCGTCGCCCGGCACCAGAGTGTGAGCACTGCACGCGCTCTGGGAGGTCAGGAAGATGATGCCGGCTTCAGGGTCGGCAGCGGCCGGACCGGTGATGTTGGAACCACCGCCGTCACCCGGGCACCAGTAGGAGCCACGCTTGCCCAGGGAATTGTCGCGGTGCAGCGGCGGGTTGTAGAGCGGACCGATTTCCCAGTCTGCCAGTGCCGCAATGGCCTGCTCGCGCAGTTCCGGCGTGAAGTCGATCAGGTCGTCCACGGAGATGCCGGCCAGGTCATACGGGGCCGGTTTGGTCGGGAACGGCTGAGTCGGGGACAGCTTCTCGCCCGGCACCAGAGACTGCGGTACGGGACGCTCCTCGATCGGCCACAGCGGCTCACCGGTCTCGGCATTGAAGGCGAACAGCAGAGTCTGCTTGGTGGCCTGTGCGACAGCCTTGATGGTACGACCGTTCTGCTGCACGTCCATCAGGATGGGCGCAGTCGGGATGTCGTAGTTCCACACGTCGTGATGCACCAGCTGGAAGTGCCAGCGACGCTCACCCGTCTGCACGTCCAGTGCCAGGAGGCTGGTACCGAACAGGGTGTCACCCGGACGGAAGCCGCCGTAGTAGTCCACTGTGGGCGGGTTGGTGGCGATGTAGACCAGACCCAGCTCCGGGTCGGCGGACAGCGGCGCCCAGGGAGACACGTCGCCCGTGTACTGCCAGGCATCGTTTTCCCAGGTGTCGTGACCAAATTCGCCCGGCTGGGGAATCACGTTGAACTTCCACTTGAAGTCACCGGTCTTGGCGTCGAAGGCCATGATGTCGCCGGGCACGTTCTCGATGCGGGACTGGTTGTAGCCCTGCTCGGCAGAGTTGCCCACCACGACCACGCCATTCACGACGATGGGTGGTGATGAAGAGGTCACATAACCCACTTCTTTCGGGATGCCGTAGTAAGGGTCGTATTCGTGACCCAGGTGGGCCAGCAGATCGACCACGCCGGTCTGGGCAAAGCCTTCGATGGGCACAGGCTCGCCGAAGCCTTCCAGCGGGGCGCCCGTGTCAGCGTCCAGCGCCGTCAGGAAGAACGCGGGGCTGATGATGTAGACCACGCCCTTGCCATCGACTTCCGCATAGGCCACGCCCTTGCCGTAGTCCTGACGCATGGAGTATTCCCAGCGGAAGGTGTTGGGCTCGCGGTAGGACCACAGGGTTTCGCCGGTTGTCGGGTCCATGGCCACGACATGACGACGCGGACCGGCCACGGTGAACAGCTTGCCGTCGACATAGCTCGGCGTGGAGCGCCCGCTGGAGGCGTCGAAACTGGCGCCATCCCAGACCCAGGCTTCCTTGAGTTCGCCGAAGTTCTGCGGGGTGATGTTGTTGGCAGGGGTGTAGCGTGTGTGATGAACGTCCCCACCAAGGTGGGTCCACTCAACGGTGTCCTGGGCTCCGGCGGGAGAGGCGGCGGCAACCAGCAAGCCCAGCGGCAGCGCCCTCGTCAGAGTCCGACTCAGTGAATGCCAGCGACTGCTCGCTGACTGTCGGGGAGATCCCGACCCAACTATCGTTGTTGTCATTGTTATTCCTCGATGAGCAAAACGAACACTCAGACCAGATGGAGTTTTTTTGTTGTTGTCCCAGACCAGGTGTACGCACGCACATCGGGTCCGATGACCCCTTCAGCAGGACGAAAGGTACTCGCCCGTGCAGAAATGAGGCGGTGAGAATACCTCAGCCGTCACAGGCAAGTCCATGGAGATTCTGTGGCTGCTCGACGGCACGCGTCCAGCGCTGCAGCAAAAAAGCCGAGGCCCGGCCGACGTGAGTCGACCGGGCCTCGGTGGGTGCGCCTTGGCGCGGGGACAGCCTGCGGTTCAGTGCGCCTCGGCCGTGGCGACCGGACCATGCAGGTTCATCGCCGTCAGCGTGGAGCCAGTCTGCAGGATGATGTACTGCTCGCCTTCATGCACATAGCTCATCATGCCGTAGCGGCTGGTGGCCGGCACCTGCACACGGGCCAGTTCGCGACCTGTCTGCTTGTCGATGGCGAACAGATGCGGCGTGCCGTCACTGACTTCACCGGCGTACACCAGCATGGACGGCGTGACCATCATCGGTGCCATGGCACCCGTGCCGGTGTTGCCGATGTCGATGCCTGCCACCGCAGGGTTGTTCTTGATGCGGTCGGGCGTCTCGCCTACGGGGATGTACCACAGGATCTCGCCGGTGTTCAGGTCGATGGCCGTGATGCGGCTGTAGGGCGGCTTCCACAGCGGCAGGCCGCTTGGATGACGCGGCGCACCAGCGCCCGGACCATTGGCATAGCGGGCCGGGGTGACGCCGGTGGTGGTCGTGCCGTTGTCGGTCATGTAGCGCAGATCGGCCTCTTCGCCGGGCAGCAGCTGCACAGCGCTGCAGGCGGCCTGAGAGGTCACGAAGATGATGCCGGTCTCGGGGTCACCCGCGGCGGGGCCGGTGATGTTGGAACCACCGCCACCCCCCGGGCACCAGTAGGCGCCACGCTTGCCCAGATCGTTGTCACGGTGCAGCGGCGGGTTGTAGAGCGGCCCAATCTGCCAGTCAGCCAGCGCCGCGATGGCCTGCTCGCGCAATTCCGGCGTCCAGTCGATCAGATCATCCACGGTCAGGCCGTTCAGATCGTAGGCAGGCGGACGTGTCGGGAAGGGCTGCGTGGGCGAGGCTGCCTCGCCGGGAACCAGCGACGGCGGTACCGGACGCTCCTCGATCGGCCACAGCGGCTCTCCCGTTTCGCGGTTGAACGCGAACAGCAGGGTCTGCTTGGTGGCCTGCGCCACGGCGGGAATGCGCTGACCGTTGTGGGTCACGTCCAGCAGCACAGGCGCGGTGGGCACGTCGTAGTTCCAGATGTCGTGGTGCACCAGCTGGAAGTGCCAGCGACGCTCACCCGTCTGCACGTCGAGTGCGATCAGGCTGGTGCCGAAGAGATTGTCACCCGGCGAGAAACCGCCGTAGTAATCCACTGTGGGCGGGTTGGTCGGAACGTAGACCAGGCCCAGCTCAGGATCGGCGGACAGCGGAGCCCAGGGAGACACGTCGCCCGTGTACTGCCAGGCATCGTTTTCCCAGGTCTCATGGCCGAACTCACCCGGGCGGGGAATCACGTTGAACTTCCACTTGAAGTCACCGGTCTTGGCGTCGAAGGCCAGGATGTCGCCGGGGATGTTCTCGATGCGGGACTGGTTGTAGCCCTGCTCGGCGGAGTTGCCCACCACGACCACGCCGTTCACGACGATGGGCGGCGAGGACGAGGTGACATAGCCGACTTCCTTGGGAATGCCGAAGTAGGGATCGAATTCGTGCCCCAGATGCGCCAGCAGATCGACCACGCCGGTCTGGGCAAAGCCCTCGATGGGCACGGGCTCGCCGAAGCCCTCCAGAGGCGCGCCGGTATCGGCATCGAGCGCCGTCAGGAAGAAGGCGGGGCTGATGATGTAGACCACCCCCTTGCCGTCAACTTCCGCATAGGCCACACCCTTGCCGTAGTCGGCCCGCATCGAGTACTCCCAGCGGAAGGTGTTCGGCTCGCGATACGACCAGAGCGTCTCGCCCGTCATCGGGTCCATGGCCACCACATGGCGGCGCGGGCCGGCCACGGTGAACAGCTTGCCATCGACATAGCTCGGCGTCGCCCGCCCGCTGCCTGCCTCGAAACTGGCGCCGTCCCAGACCCACGCCGTCTTCAGCTCACCGAAATTCTCGGGCGTGATGTAGGTGGCGGGAGTGGATCGCGTGTGATGGGCGTTGCCACCCAGATGGGTCCATTCGACAGTGTCCTGGGCGACGGACAGCGAAGCGGCACCGAGCAGCAAGGCTGCCAGCATGACGCGTGTCAGCACGCCCAAGGGCGCGCGGTGCTTGCGGGGTGAATCATTCCGGACAGGGTCCGGACCTGCTTGCTCTGTTGTCATTGTTGTTGTCCTCGATGAGCAGATGGCAACCGTATGGTTTGCCAGGGCAGCGTAGCGCCGGGCAGTCAGCGTGTCCATGACTCATGCGAGAGCGCGAGGGACTTGAACGTTCAGTTCGCGGAAGACAATGACTGGATGCTGCAGCTCGACTCGCCGCCGAGATGCTTCACCAGCTCACCCAGAGACGCCTGCATCTGCTCGCGCAACTGCCAGGGCGTGTTGATCACGAGCATGCCGGAACCGTGCATTCCGAATTCCTCGGCCTGCGGCCCCACACTCAGCTCCAGTTGCAACACGTCCGGCAGGTTCTCGCGCGCAAGCGCGGCGCACAACCAGTGACTGTGGTCACGCTCGCGCGCCAGCAGCGGGTACCACAGCGCCAGGATTCCCACCGGCCAGCGGCGCTGCAACTTGACCAGCGTGGCATGCACGCGCTGATAGTCCTTCTTGTCTTCGTACGACGGATCGATCAGCGCCATGCCGCGCCGCGGCTCGGGCGGCGTGAGCGCCAGCAGGCCCTCGAAGGCATCGCGCAGATGCAGGCTCACGCGACGATCCTGCCCAAGAGATTCCTGCAGGGAGATCTGTTCGGCGGGGTGCAGTTCCAGAACATGCAGTCTGTCCTGAGCGCGCAGCTCGCCCTGGATCAGAAGCGGAGATCCAGGATAGAAGCGCAGGCGCGAGTCGGGATTGCAGGCACGCACACGCTCGACGTAGTGCCGCAGCAAGGGATCGACAGGCTGCGAGCTGCACAGCGGCACGATGCCGGACTCGTGCTCGCGATTGGTCTGTGCGTGGGCATTAAAGAGATCGTAGAGACCCGCGCCGGCATGCGAGTCGATGCAGGTGAAGGGCTTGTCCTTGCCGCGCAGTTTTTCCAGCAGTCCCAACAGCACGAGATGCTTGAGCACGTCGGCGTGATTGCCGGCGTGAAAGCCGTGGCGGTAACTGAGCATGCAGGTCTCCCGCACCGGGAGCCCGCAGCTTCGCGGACTCCCGACGACTGGTCAGGCAGGGCGGACGGAGGGCATTCCGTGCTTGTTGGCGAAATGCGGATTGGGCGACACAAGCGAGCCGATCACCATGCCGATGGCACTCATCAGCAGGCCAACGAGTTGCGGCTCAAACGGCACTTCCGGAATGAATATCTCCAGGAACAGCCAGCTGCCCAGCCCGAGGGCCATGGACAGCGTGGCACCCAGGTTGCTGGCGCGGGGCCAGAACAGGCCGGCCGCCAGCGGAACAAACACCCCGGCCAGCGTGATGCGATAGGCGTTCTCCACCATGGCGTGGATGTCGGAGCTGGACAGCACGGCATTGGCCACCACCAGCAAGGTGAAGACGAACACGGTGTAGCGGGTGTAGCGCAACAGCTGCTCGTCTGTCATGTCAGGCTTGAAGTTCTTCAGCACGTTCTCGGTGAAAGTCACGGACGGCGCCAGCAGCGTGCCCGAGGCCGTGCTCATGATCACTGACAGCAGGGCACCGAAGAATACCGCCTGTAGCCAGAAGGGCATGTGGATGGTCACGAAGGTCGGCAGCACCAGCTGCGAATCCTGCTCCATGAGCCGGGCGGTCAATTCCGGGTCCACCAGGCTGGCGCTGTAAGCCAGGTAGAGGGGCACGGCGGCGAAGAAGAAATAGGCAACGCCACCGGCCGTGGTGGCCCAGACGGCGACGGTTTCGTTCTTCGAGGTGTTCACGCGCTGGAAGACGTCCTGCTGCGGAATCGAACCCAGGGCCATGGTGAACAGCGCCGCCATCCAGCCGAGCATGTCCACCAGATCGAGTGTGGGCAGCCAGTTGAACTTGCCTTCGGCCGCCGCCTTGCTCAGTACGGTGGACATGCCGCCGGCCATCTCGCTGGCGCTGCCGGTAACCAGCAGCAGACCGATCACGATCACGATCATCTGCACGCAGGTGGTGACCGCCACCGACCACATGCCACCAAACAGCGTATAGGCCAGCACCACGGCCGCGCCGATGATCATGCCCTGCGTCATGCTGACCGTGCCGTCGGAGAGCACATTGAACACCAGCCCCAGGGCGGTCACCTGTGCGGAGACCCAGCCCAGGTAGGACAACACGATGCAGGTGGAGAGCACCAGCTCGGTTTTCTTGTTGTAACGCAGGTGGAAGAAGTCGCCGAGCGTCATCAGCTTCAGGCGATACAGCGGCAGGGCGAACACCAGGCCGAACAGCACCAGACAGGTGGCGGCGCCCAGCGGGTCGGAGATCAGGCCGCGGAAGCCTTCCTCCAGGAAAGTGGCGGAAATGCCCAGCACCGTCTCGGCGCCGAACCAGGTGGCGAACACCATGGCCATGACCATGAACATGGGCAGGCTGCGGCCGGCGGTGATGTAGTCACTGGCAGAGTGGACCTTGCGGGAGGCGATGAGTCCGATGGCAATCGAGATGACGAGATAGACGACAACAAGTGCTAGCAGCATGATGGCTTCCGGTCAGTGGTGGACAGTGCGGTCGCATGATAGGAAAACTCGCCGCAAAAATCACCGCGAAGTTTAATTGCGGGGGCTGCGGTGCCGCGCAGCACTTTCTGTGCTAGTGTAGTCGCCTGTCAAATCAAGCCGATACAGAGACTTACGTGGTCATCAACTTATACCGCAAGATCAAGCGCAGCATTCAGGAAGATGGCTTGATCGTCAGCAGCTCCGGCTTTCTGGTGCGCTCCATGGTGGGCAAGATCGACTTCAACCGCCCCCTGCGCATCCTCGAGATCGGCAGCGGCAAGGGCCCGTTCACGCGCGAGATCATTCGCCGCATGTCGCCGGACTCGCAACTCGATGTGTGCGAGATCAAGACGGAGTACAACCTGTGGATCGAGGAGCTGATCGCCCGCAACCCCGACAAGCACGTGACGCTCTACAATGGCTGTGTCACCGAGTTGCTGCACCAGCCGGCCCATTACGATGTCATCGTCTCGTCCCTGCCGCTGAAGAACTTCGAGCGTATGAATGACCAGAATGCTTTCCTCAATCGTGTCATCGAAGGCTTCCGCTTCGCCCTGAAGGATGGTGGCAACTATCTGCAGTACCAGTATTTCCTCAGCAACAAGGCCGACATCGAACGCATCTTCGGCAAACAGATGGATGACGTGGACTTCGTACCGCTGAACATCCTGCCTGCCTTCGTCTACAGCATGACCAAGTGATCCACCCATCGTGAACCAGGACAAGCCCGCCAGCGCGTCACAGCACGCGTTCTTCATCAGCTGCTCCAAGGGCATCGAATCCCTGCTGGAAGCCGAACTGCGCAGCTTCGGCATCGACGCCATCAAGCCCGGTGTGGCGGGTCTGCATTGCTCCGCCAGCCTGGAGTCGGCCTATCGCATTCTGGTGTTCTCGCGCCTGTGCAACCGGGTGATCCTGCTGCTGGCGGAAGGCCCTGTGCAGAGCGCCGACGATCTGTATGCCGCCACCCGCGTGGTGGACTGGCGCGACCACCTGCGCCCCGGTCACTCGCTGTCCATCAGCGCAGCCGGCGGCACGCAGCAGCTGATCCATACCCAATTCATCGCGCAGAAGGTCAAGGATGCGATTGTCGATCAGTTCCGCGAGCACGGGCTGGCGCGCCCGGACGTCGATCGCGAGCACCCCGATCTGCTGATCCATGCGGTGATCAAGAAGGACCGCCTGAGCCTGGGCATCGACCTGGCAGGCGCCAGCCTGCACCGGCGCAATTACCGCACCGAACAGGGCGAGGCGCCGCTGAAGGAAACGCTCGCGGCCGCCCTGCTCACCCGCGCACGCTGGCCGCGACCGGACGTGCCGGACGCCGTGCTGTGCGATCCGATGTGCGGCTCGGGCACTCTGCTGATCGAAGGCCTGCTGATGGCGCTCGACATCGCGCCAGGTCTGCTGCGTGGGGACGCCCTCACCGTCTGGCCGCATCACCGTCCGGCCGCCATGACCGCCCTGCTGGACGAAGCGCAGGAGCGCAAGGCACGCGGCGCTGCCTGGCAGGGCAAGGCCTGGGGCAGCGACAGCGACGAGCGCGCCATCGCCATTGCACGGCGCAATGCCCGGCGGGCGGGCGTTGAGTCCCTGCTGGAGCTGCAGACCTGCCCGGTGCAATCGCTGCACCTGCCCGCTGCGCCAAATCTGGTGATCTGCAACCCTCCCTATGCCGAGCGCCTGGGCGAACAGACCGAAGTCGAACTGCTCTATCAGGACCTGGGCGCGTTCCTGCGCCGCGAGGCCATGGGGGCCGACGCCGCCATCTTCACGGCGCGACCGGAGTGGGGAAAGCTGCTGGGCATTCACAGTCACAAGCAGTACGCCCTGTTCAATGGCGCCCTGCCGGCGAAGCTGCTGCTTCTGCGCGTCGATGCCGGCAGCGTCTACCAGAAGCACAGCCCCTCGGCGACTGCTGACGCGTCTGCGCAGACCCCCTCACAGCACTCGGAGCCGGCGCCCCAACCGCTGGACGCCGGCGCGCAGATGCTGGCCAATCGCCTGCGCAAGAATCTCAAGACTCTCGGCCGCTGGGCCCAGAAACAAGGTCACGCCTGCTACCGCCTCTACGACGCCGACATGCCGGAATACGCCTTCGCCATCGACTGCTATGGCAGCCATGTCCACATGCAGGAGTACAAGGCGCCGGTCAGCGTGAGCGAGGAAGACTCCGCGCTGCGCCGCCGTCAGGCCTGGCTGGCGCTGTGCCAGGTGATGCAGCAGGAGCTGGGGATTCCCGCGGACAATATCGTGCTCAAGGTGCGGGAGCGTCAGCGCGGCAAGGAGCAGTACCGCCCGACCCAGACGGAAGGCGAGGACATCGAGGTCAGCGAAGGCCCGGCGCGCTTCATCGTCAACCTCGAACGCTATCTGGACACCGGCCTGTTCCTGGATCACCGCCCCATTCGCCACTGGATCGGCGAGCACGCGCGCGGCGCGCGCTTCCTGAATCTGTTCTGCTACACCGCGACCGCCACCGTGCATGCGGCGCTGGGCGGAGCCGCGCAGAGCACCAGCGTGGACATGTCGCGCAGCTATCTGCAGTGGGCAGCACGCAACTTCGCCCTGAACGGCCTGGACACGCGACGGCATGAACTGGTGCAGCAGGACTGCATGAAGTTCCTGGCGCAGTGCCGTGACCAGTACGACCTCATCTTTCTCGATCCGCCCACCTTCTCCAATTCCAAGAACACGGAGAACGTGCTGGACATCCAGCGCGACCACGCTGCCCTGATCGATCAGGGCATGGGCCTGCTACCCCCTGACGGGCTGCTGATCTTCTCGAACAATCACCGCCGCTTTCGTCTGGATGAGGCCCTCGGCCAGCGCTACCGCGTGCAGGACTGCACGGCGGCAAGCCTGGACAAGGACTTCGAGCGCAATCCCCGCATCCATCAGACGTGGTTCATCCGCCACTGACCTCTGCCTGGCGCATGCCGAAGATTTCTCCTGCCGGATGATTGCGTCAGCGCGGCAGCCTGTTTACTCTGGCGCTCCATAACAAAAAAGCACGAGGGAACACCCGATGCGCACTCACACCTTCTCCAAGCACCGCACTTCCTTTCTGAGCGCCCTGCTGCTGGCAGCTGTCGCAGCGCCGCTGGGCCTGCCCGGCGATGTCAGTGCCCAGGGCCCAGGCGACCGCGTCGTCCAGATTCTGGATGAACCGCGGCACCGCACCATGCACGTCGATGGTGACATCCGCCTTCTCGACGTGCAGATCAATCCGGGCGACCAGACGCTCTACCACACGCACGATGCCGCCATCATGTACACCTTCATCAGCTCGGGCGAAGGCCCGTCCGGCGGGCGCGTGACCAGCAACACCGACTACGTGAACGAGAACTTCACGCACCAGGTGAGCAACGAAGGCCCTGGCCTGTTCCGCATCATCGCCCTGACCAATTACGGTTCGCCCATGGCGGCACTGGACACTGACCGGCCCGACGGCCTGGCCGGCGAGCCGCAACTGGAAAACCTCTGGTTCCGCTCCTATCGGCTGACCCTCGCGCCGGGCGAGACCACGCCGCCACAGACTCACCACAATCCCACGCTGGTGGTGCAGGTGACCGACGGTCTGACCCATGTCAGCCGGGCTGACGGCATCACTGCCGAACTGACGGCCATGGGCAGCTGGGCCTGGCGCAATCCGCACGCGCCCTTCCAGGTCACCAACAAGGGCAGCACGCCCGTGGACATCGTGATCAACGAAGCCCGCCGCGCCATGTAAGCGCCGGCCTCGCCACCACCCACGCATTGTCAGTGCAGCAGCAGGTCGGCCTCCGCGCCGGCCTGCGAATCTGACGGGAGAGATCATGCAGACATTCAGCAAGACCATTCTGTTCACCGATACCGACGGCCGCGCCCGTTTCCGCACCGAAGAGATTCCCCTGCCGGAAGGCACCCCCGAAGCGCGTCTGTCGCGCCTGTTTGCCGCGCAGGCCCTGCAGCTGCGCGAGAGCCCCGTCGGATTCCGCAGCAGCATGCACTGCACCACGTCACCGCAATGGCTGTTCGTGCTCAGTGGCGCCATGGAAATCGGTCTGGCGGACGGCAGCTCACGCGTCTTCCATGCCGGCGAGCACTTCTACTCGGCCGATCTGCTGCCGCCCGGGGCAGTGTTCGATCCGGCTGTGCACGGGCACTGGAGTCGTCAGGTGGGGGATGTCCCGCTGGTCACGCTTTTCGTGAAGGACTAGCGTCCGGCACCAGTGGCAGCAGCTCGATGCGCAGCGCCTGCGTGATCCGCTCATGCAGCGCGTGGCGCGCTTGGGCAGTGGCACTGGCGTGCACCACATAGCCGGCGTCCTGGCCCAGTCCCGTGCGCTCGTCGATGACATCGCCCGGCTTCACCTTGACGCGGAACTCCTGCACACCCTGCTCGTCCAGCACCGACCCCTTGCCATGCACGGCCTTGACCGTGCCTGCTCCCGGGTGCAGCACCTCCACTGCAGCATACGCCACCGGACGTTCCGGAAACGAGAAAGGCTCGCCCAGCTCCATCGCCAGAAAGGCCTGCCAGGGATTGAAATCCCAGGCATGCTGCAGCGCATTCATGATGTAGCCGCCAGGGGGGCGCAGCGCGATCTCGCCGAACAACGGGCCTTTGGGCGTGAGATAGACTTCCAGATGCGTCATGCCCCATCTGATGCCCAGCGCGCCGATGCAGCGTTCGTTCAGCGCCAACAGCGTGCGTTCCAACTCAGGATCGAAAGCGGCCGGCACGAAATTGCAGTGCGCCTTGCGGTGATACGCGGTGATGTTGGTGAAGCGGATGCGGCCACGATCGATGAAGGACTCAATGCTCGCCTCTGGCGCATCGATGTAGCGTTCCAGAATCGAGCTGCCGTGACGACCCGGGACATACTCATCGCTGCTGTAGAGCAGCTGCAGCCCCTTGCCGCCCGAGGACTTGCGGAACTTGCGCACAACCGGCGTGCCGAGGGTGGCGAACACCGTGGCAGGATCGAGATCAGGGTGATCGGCCATGAAGCGCGTCATGGGTACGCCGAAACCCGCCAGATGCTCCTTCATCAGCAGCTTGTCGCGACACCGGGTGCCGGTCAGTGTGCTGGAGACACGTGCGCCCAACTGTCGGCGCGACACCGCCGCAGCGACGACGGCGGCTTCGGTGCCTGCAATGACGTGGGAGAACTGCTGATCGGCAAAGGAGGCGCGAATCTGCTCGCGGATTCTCTCGGGGGAATGCCACAGCGGGGCCACGACGTTCAGCTGGGAACCGGCGACAGTGAAGAGAGGTTTCTCCTGCCACACGGAAAAGACGATACCGCGCTGACGCAGCGCGTCGATCAACCCGCGGCGCGGGCCTATCACCAATACACGATACGGTGTCATGACACGAGGGAGCCGCCGCGGGCAGGATGTCCGTCAGTCGCTACGTGATTCCTTCTTGGTCTTCTTCGCGACCTTCTTTTCCTTCTGCGTCAGCGCAGGCTTCTTCTTCACTTCCTTGCGGGTATTGCGCTCTTTGGACATGAGACTTCTCCGGATGGACGCTGGGGCGGGAGGTGAACTGCCCGGGCACTGTGACACGCCCGGGCGAGGGTTTCAATCAACGCTTGACGCGTGACTTGTATTCGCCAGTGCGGGTGTCGATCTCGACGAAATCGCCGATCTCGCAGAACGCCGACACGCTCATTTCCTTGCCGCTCTTCAGACGGGCCGTCTTCATGACCTTGCCGGACGTGTCACCACGGGCAGAGGGCTCGGTGTAGATGATCTCGCGCACGATGGTGTTGGGAAGATCAATGGAGATCACCTTGTCGTTGTAGAACACGGCGTTGCAGACATCTTCCATGCCGTCTTCGATGTAGTCGATCACGTTGTCCAGGTCTTCCTTCTCGATCTCGATCTGCTCGTAGTCGGTGTCGACAAACACGTACATCGGGTCGGCGAAATAAGAGTAGGTCACTTCCTTCTGCTCAAGAATGACCATCTCGAACTTGTCGTCGGCCTTGTAGACAGTCTCGGTCTGCATGCCGTTGAGCAGGTTCTTGAGCTTCATCTTGCAGATCGCGGTGTTGCGGCCGGACTTGGTGAACTCGCTCTTCTGCACTTTCCAGGGAGAACCGCCGATCATGATGACCTGGCCGGCTCGGACTTCTTGCGCTGTTTTCATGGGTAGATACTCAAGTGTGTAAAGGGTAATGCGGGCATTACCGGGTGTTGACCGTGCGCTGTCAGCGCGACTGACTGCGACAGAACCGCAGCAGGCTCGTCGCCAGATCCGGCATTTCTGCCAGGTGTTGCTGCCATTTTCCGGCCCGCTCGCGCAGCCCGGAAAGTTGTGGGCGCAGATGATGCCACAGTTCGCCGCAATCTTCACCCTGATTCCAGAACCGCATGAACTGCCCGAGAGCCAGTGCTGACGCCGCCTGCAGGGCATCGCAGGGCCCTGTCTGCGCCTGCTGCAACTGCAGGAATGCCTCCAGTTTCTGCAGATGCGCCTGCTCCTGTTGCGGGTAGATATGCCAGAGCAGCGGCCGCGCGGCCCACTGCGCTCGCACGAAGGAATCCTCCCCCCGCACACAGTTGAAGTCACACAGACTCAGCAGTTCGTCATAGTCGTCCTGCGCCATGAACGGGATCACGAGCACCTGCAGCGCCCCCCGGCAGACCACTTCGCCGACTTCCAGAGGCTGCTCGAGAAACGCGGCAACGCCGGCCAGACTGCGCCCCTGCGAGACCAGCAGCAGCGTGGGCACGCTGTCATCCGCCAACGCCTGCAGCCAGCTGGCCATGGCAGCAGTCTCGTAACTGAAGAGCGAGATCAGCAGCGCGTCAGGGGCAAGCGTTTCGGCCACCCTCGGGTGCCACCGACGCAGCAGTTGGCGCCTGCTCTCGGGCACATTGCGTTGCCAGTGGTCATGACGCTGCAACAGACCCGACTCGCGCAGCAGTCCGCCCGTTGCCGGCGTGAAGCCGGGAAAGAAGAACGTCTTGCGCGCCGGCGGCCGGGCGGCGGCCGCGCCGGGCAAGTGCAGCAGCGAGGCGAGCAAATGATGCTCCGCCACCCAGGGCTCGGCACTCAGATACTCCAGATTGACCCACACCGGCAGTCGCTCGGCCCGCCCCATGGCATCCAGCAGCGGCCTTGGCAGATGGCAGGCGAACGCCTCGATCAGCAGGTCGCTGCGCAACACCTCGGCGAAATCCCCCGGGTGGCTCGGCCAGTGCCGGACGTCCACGCCTTCGCAAAAGGCAGGGAGTTTGGCATGGCCCTGGCTGGCCATGAAGCGTTCCGCCGCCACGATGTCATCCACCCAGAGCGTCACGCGGACGCCGTGTTCGTGTGTCAACTGCCGCGCAAGACGCCAGCAGACGCCGATATCGCCGAAATTGTCGACGATGGCGCAGAAGAGGGCACAGTGCAGGGGCTGTTCAGACACACCAGAGGTCTCGGCAAGGGGCTTGCGCAGTGCGGCGCAGAGGCCGGGGGCAGGCAGAATAACGCAGCCTTCGGTAGAAGGAAATTGCGCCCCATTAGAGGCCCAAGTGTGTGATTTTCTCGGCAGTTTCTCACCGCCGGCCGACCCCTCCGGCTGGCTTTTGCGGGGCACTTCGATTATCCTGCCGCTCCACTTCTTCTCCTGTGCAGACCTGGGACCATGAAACAAAGCGCCATGAAAGCCAAAGCCGCCTCTTCCTCGACCAAGACCAGCACCACCAGCAAAGCAAGCCGATCACACACCTACGTTTACAACTTCGGTCGTCAGACAGACGGCAATGCCAGCATGCGCGAGCTGCTGGGCGGCAAGGGTGCCAACCTCGCCGAGATGGCGGCGATCGGTCTGCCGGTGCCTCCGGGTTTCACCATCAGCACGGAAGTGTGCACCTATTTCTACGCGCACGATCGCAGCTATCCGCGCGCCCTCGCCGGCGATGTGAAGACGGCCATCGGCCTGGTCGAAGCGCAAATGAAGAAGGTCTTCGGCGGCAAGGACAACCCCCTGCTAGTCTCCGTGCGCTCAGGTGCACGCGACTCCATGCCCGGCATGATGGACACCATCCTGAACCTGGGCCTGAACGACGTCACGGTGGAGGGTCTGGCAAACATTTCCGGCAACCCGCGCTTCGCCTGGGACTGCTACCGCCGCTTCATCCAGATGTACGGCGATGTTGTGATGGGCGTGCAGGCAGCGGATGAAGAGTCCCACGATCCGTTCCACGAACTGCTGGACGCGCTGAAAAAGTCCCTCGGCAAGGCCCAGGACAGCGACCTCAACGCCGCTGACCTGCAGGCGCTGGTTGCCCAGTACAAGGAACTGATCCGCAAGCGCACCGGCAAGGCCTTCCCGCAGGATGTCTACGAACAGCTGTGGGGTGCCGTCGGTGCCGTGTTCGGCTCCTGGAAGAACGAACGCGCCATTCTCTATCGTCAGCAGTACGGCATTCCGGCCGAATGGGGCACTGCCGTGAACGTGCAGGCCATGGTGTTCGGCAACGCAGGCGATGACAGCGCCACCGGCGTGGCCTTCACGCGCGACCCGGCCAATGGCGAGAAGTCCTTCTACGGTGAATACCTCGTGAACGCCCAGGGTGAAGACGTGGTGGCGGGTGTCCGCACGCCGAAACCGATCGCCGCCATGGAAAAGGAACTGCCGGAAAGCTTCGCTGCCCTGGAAAAGGTGCGCACCAAGCTCGAGAAGCACTTCAAGGACATGCAGGACTTCGAATTCACCATCGAGAAAGGCCGTCTCTTCATGCTGCAGACGCGCAATGGCAAGCGCACTGGCCTGGCCGCCATCCGCATCGCCGTGGAGATGGTGAAGGAAAAGCTGATGGACCAGCGCACCGCGCTGCTGAAGATTCCAGCCGAATCCGTCGACTCCCTGCTGGTGCCGATCTTCGACACCAAGTCACAGAAGGAAGCGCAGATGATCGGCAAGGGCCTGCCTGCGGGTCCGGGCGCCGCCACCGGCCGCATCGCCTTCACCGCCGCTGCCGCCGAGATCGAGTCGCGCAAGGGCAACAAGGTCGTGCTGTGCCGCACCGAGACATCGCCCGACGACCTCAAGGGCATGCTCTATTCCCAGGGCATTCTGACCACGCGCGGCGGAGTGTCCTCCCATGCCGCCCTGGTCGCTCGCCAACTGGGCAAGGTCTGTGTCTGCGGCGCCGGTGAAGTCACCATCAATTACGAGAAGCGTACCCTGAGCGCCGGCGGCGTCGTGCTGCAGGAAGGCGACTACATCTCCATCAACGGCACCACGGGCGCCATCTACAAGGGCCTGATCGAAAGCGCGGACTCCGAAGTCAAGCGCGTGCTCGAAGGCGCGATGAAGCCCGAGAAGAGCTACACCTACGAGCTCTTCCAGACAGTCATGGAGTGGTCCGACAAGTACCGCCGTCTGCGCATCCGCACCAATGCCGACACGCCCGCCATGGCGGAAACCGCGGTGGCCTATGGCGCCGAAGGCATCGGCCTGTGCCGCACAGAGCACATGTTCTTCGAGGGCGATCGCATCGACTACATGCGGCAGATGATCCTGGCGGTTGACCAGGTCCAGCGTCAGGAAGCACTCAAGAAACTGCTGCCCTTCCAGCGCAAGGACTTCGTCGGCCTGTTCAAGGCCATGGCCGGACGCCCCGTGACCATTCGTCTGCTCGACCCGCCCCTGCACGAGTTCCTGCCGCAGGACGACGCCGTGCGTCGTCAGCTGGCCGACAAGCTGGGCCTGCCGCTGGAGTTCGTGATCGAGCGCATCAAGGCCCTGCATGAAGAGAACCCGATGCTGGGTTGCCGTGGCTGCCGTCTGGGCATCCTCTACCCGGAAATCACCGAGATGCAGGTACGCGCCGTGTTCGAGGCGGCTGCCTCTGTCATGACCGCGAAGAATCCAGTGCCGGTGAATCCGGAAATCATGATTCCGCTGGTGGGCTTCAAGCAGGAGCTGGCCGACCAGCTGGCGATCGTTCATCGCGTCGCCAAGGAAGTCATGGACAAGCACGGCATCGAGATCGACTACCTTGTCGGCACGATGGTCGAGGTGCCGCGCGCCGCCATCACGGCCGAGGAAATCGCCGTGCAGGCACAGTTCTTCAGCTTCGGCACCAACGATCTGACGCAGACCACACTGGGCCTGTCCCGTGACGACATGGGGCTGTTCTACGACGAGTATCAGCGCAAGGAGATCTACAACAAGAACCCCTTCGCCAGCCTGGATCAGACCGGCGTGGGCAAGCTCATGCAGTTCGCCGTCGAGAACGGCCGCAAGTCGCGTCCGGACCTGAAGCTGGGCATCTGCGGCGAACACGCCGGCGACCCGGACTCCATCGAGTTCTGCCACCGCCTCGGCCTGCACTACGTGAGCTGTTCACCGCCCCGCGTGCCCATCGCCCGTCTTGCTGCCGCACAGGCCGCGCTGCGCGAGAAGAAGTAAGCCTTGAGCGAAAAGGGGGTCAGAGACACGAAACTTGCGTGTCTCTGACCCCCTTTTCGTTGTGGGGCAAAAACCTCAACCCGCGATGCTGTTCCAGTTCGCGGCCAGATGTTCGGCCGTCCGCCAGGCCAGTGCCTGCGCCGTCAGCGTCGGATTGCGCGCCCCGCTCGTGCCCATGACCGACGCACCCAGGATGCCCAGATTCTTCACCTCGTGCGCGAAGCCGAAACGATCCGTCACATTGGTGGCCGGATTGTCGCCCATGCGCGTGCCGCCATAGGCATGAGTCGAAGTGCCCATGCCCGTGCCCAGCGGCGTGCGGATGATCTGCACGGCACCGGCTGCCCGGTACCACTGCTCCATCTTGTCCTGAGTGAAGGCCGCGATGCGCTTCTCGTTGTCGCGGAATTCCGCGGTGATGCGGATCACGGGAAAGCCCAGCTTGTCCTTCACCAAGGGATCTAGATCCAGGTAGTTGCCCCGATAAGGCAACGTCGTCTTCTGGATGTACGAGGTATTGGTGCGATCAGCATTCTCGCGAATGAACGCCTTCCATTGTGCCCCCCAGTTCGGCACCAGATCGAAGGTCGACATCTTGGCCGCGGAGATGGGCTTGCGATCGGTATGCGCCCAGAGATTGCCCCCACCGATGAAGTCGAGGTCGCTGTGGTCGAAATTGTCGTCGGCCCACTCATCGATGGCCACGCCCTGCGCCGGCAGCCCGTACCAGTTGTTCAGATTGCGTGGGAACAGGGCGATCACGGGCGCGCCCTGATGATGGCTCAGGTAATGCTGCCCCACCTGGCCGCTGTTGTTCGCCAGCCCAGCGGGGAATTCGCGGGAGCGGGACAGCAAGAGCAGACGGGAGTTCTCGTAGGTGTGGCTGGCCAGCAGCACCGCGTCGGCCGGCTGGAACATGACCTGGTTGCCGGTGAGATACTCGACCCCGGTGACACGCCCTTCGGCATTGGCGACGATGCGCAACACGCGTGCATGCGTACGCACCTGCAGCCGCCCGCTCTTCAGCGCCTCGGGAATGGTGGTGACAGCCGTCGAGCTTTTCGCGGCGACATGGCAGCCACCGCGGTCGCAGAAGCCGTGATAGAAGCAGCCCGGTCGATCCCCATAGACTTCGGAGTTGATGGCCGCCGGCCCCTGGAAGGGCTGCCAGCCGAGGCCGCGCGCTGCCTCGCCCATCATGTCGGTGAAGGGAGAACTGCGCAGCCCTGGCATGGGATAGGCGCGCGTCCGCGGACCTTCGAAGGGATTGCCTCCCTGCTGCAAGCGACCCTGGATATTGCCCGCATTGCCGGAAACCCCGAGCGCGTACTCGACACGGTCGTAGAAAGGCTCCAGCTCTTCGTAGCCGAAAGGCCAGTCCTCCACGGTGGAATCAACGGGAATGCGGTGGGCACCATAGCGCCGAGTGGTTTCACCGACCGTCTTGAAGTCCCAGGGATTCAGGCGCCAGCTCTGCGCCCAGTAGTGCAGCGAGGTGCCGCCCACGCCGTTCATCATCGGATGCCCGCCGCCCTGCACGGCCTCGAAATTGATGTTGGCCCGGGTGGTGGGAATTTCGCTCTTGGCCTTGGGCACCGCCTGCGGCCAATCGCGGATATTGTTGCGAATCTCGTCCGGGGCGAAGTCGCGCGTGCTCATCCAGCCGCCGGCCTCGAGCCCGACCACATTCAGTCCGGCGGTGACCAGGGGCAACACCGCGACGCCGCCCACGGCGCCCAGCCCGATCACGACCACATCGGTACGTGGCATTTCAGTGGCCATGGCTGGCACCTCCAACGGCTTCAGGACCAACAGGATCCTTGGTATAGGTGGGCATGTCGTAGGCGGACTGGCGACTCGGGGCCAGCGCACTGCCCTGCTGGACGTCCTCCAAACTGGAGGCGATGCGCACACCGGGATAGCCGAGCAGCGCCCAGCCCACAAAGTCGCGATTGCCGCCGTAGTAAGGGTCGCTGAAGGTTCCCTCGATGGTGTGGGTGCGCACCGTGTTGAAGAACCCGGCATTCAGCATGGGGAACTCGGGAATGGCACTGCGCGTCATGGCGTCGATGATGGCGTCCTGCTCCGCCGCCGGCAGCTGCGCGAAGGGCACGCCACCGCGCTGCCTGGCACAGTCGTCCAGCCCGGCGAGACCTACGGCATACAGCTCGCGCGAGGGAGCCATGGCCCCAGTCAGGCCTCGGTCGATGAAGTGCACCGCGCGCGCCTCGTGCGCCCCGGGCGTGCCGTCGTCGCTGGGAATGAGGCGTGAGGCGAAGGCATCGAGCGCTGCGCTCTCGGCCGCCGTCAGCGTCTCGAAGGCTTCTGCGAGAGGAATCCGAGCGGCAGGCGCAGCAGGTGCGGGTGCCTGGGCAACCGCGCTGGTGCTGCCCGCCGCGATGAGGGCCGCTCCGGTCAGACCAGCCCCCTTGAGCAGGCTTCTGCGGGAGAGTCCGGCGCCGGAGATGTCGGCAGCGGACGAATCGTTCTTGTTGTTCTTGTTCATGCGTGATTTTCCTCGCGGTCTTGCTGCCGCGCTTGTGAAGCAGTGATCTTGCAATGCGTTGCTACCTTACCAGCAATCCGGCAAAAGGAAACATCCCTGCCGACCAGCGGCTGGAGCTGACACGACGAAACGGCGATACTACGGCCGGACTGAACCCCGACGGAGAACAAGAATGAAGAATGTCCGCCTCGCCCTCTGCCTGCTGCTGGCCCTGATTCCGGGCATCCGCGCCGGCGCCCAGATCAACGACGCTCCGGAAACCATCCTGCTCAGCAGCCAGGCCTTCGGCCACAACGAAGACATGCCTCTGCGCTACACCGCCTATGGCGAGAACGTGTCGCCAGATCTGAGCTGGCGCAATCTGCCCGAAGGCACACGACAGCTCGCCCTGATCCTGGATGACCCGGTGTTTGGCATGCCCGCCTTCGTTCACTGGGTGGCCTACAATATTCCAGTCTCGGCCAGCGGTCTCCCCGAAGGACTCTCCACGGATGCCATCGTCACCGCCCCAGGCCTGGAAGGCATGATCAATGGGGCCAACGGCACTCGCCGCACCGGGTACTTCGGTCCACGACCTCCTGCCGACGGCAAGGTGCATACCTACCACTTCCGCCTCTATGCACTGGACTACGAACTGAACCTGCCCGATGGCCACAACAAGCAGACCCTGCTAGAGGCCATGGAAGGACATATCCTGGCCACCGGTCTGTTGACCGGGAACTATCAGTACACCGAATAGGCGCTCAATGGCGACGTGCTGGACAGAGACAGTCATGGGTGGATAAAAGCGGCCGGGCCGGTATACTCCCTCCCGCTACAGCTACCCAATGACAGCTTTCATCATTCGCGTCCTGCCTGCGTCACGGCACGCGAGACGCCAAGACACCAAGAGGAAACCGACATGCACAAGACGACAACTTCAATTTTCAAGGCCATCGCAGCAGCCACCCTGCTGACAGGCGCCATGAGCGCGCAGGCGGCGTGGGAATTGGATGGCGCCGCCTCTTCTTTCTATTACGTGACCAGCAAGGCTTCCGCGGTCTCAGAAGTGAACTCGTTCACCAGCCTGAGTGGCGCCATCACCGATGCCGGCGCAGCCAGCCTAGCCATCAATCTGGCCAGCGTGGACACAGGCATCGACATCCGCAATGAGCGCATGCGTGACATCGTGTTCCAGGTGGCTCAGCATGCCCAGGCAACCGTGAGCGTGACCATTGATGCGGCGGCCCTGAACGCTCTGGCAGTCGGCGAAAGCAGCACTGGCACCTACACCGCCAATGTCAGCCTGCATGGCATCAGCCAGGACATGACCGCCGAGCTGAAGGTGGTGAAGCTGGCGTCCAACACCCTGCAGGTGAGCACCGTGCGTCCGCTGATCGTGGGTGCCGCCACCTTCGGTCTGGCAGAGGAAGTGGAACAACTGCGTGAAATCGCGAATCTCACATCCATCAATCCGAACATCGTCGTGAACTTCACCCTGGTCTACAACCAGTAACAGCCGCGTCGAACAGTCAGGCAAAAAAAAGCCACCGAGAGCAGCACTCCGGTGGCTTTTTTGTTGCCCGAAACAAACCGGACGAGAGGGATCAGTCAGCGGCCGGAGCGGCAGCGGCTTCACCTTCCATGAACTCGACGTGGATCTCCAGCTCGATGTCGTCACCCACACCGAAATTGGTGAAGCGATCGGCGCCGAAGTCAGAGCGCTTGAACTGCGCGCTGGCTTCAAAGCCCAGCGTGTAGCTGCGAGTCAGGAAGTTGCGACCGCCACCGTTGAAGGTCACGTTCAACACCACCGGGGCAGTCACGCCGTGGAAGGTCAGGTCGCCCTGGAACTGGAAGTTGTTCTCGGTCTGACCGATGAACGACGTCGTTCTGAAGATGGCCTGCGGGTACTGACCGGCGTCCAGCCAGTTCGGGCCCATCAGCTCCTCGCCAAATTCGGGGAGGTTCACGTCCAGACTCTTCATGTCGACAATCACTTCCAGCTGGGAGTTCTGAATGTTCTCAGGATCGAAATCCAGAGACGCATCAAAATTCGTGAAGCGACCGAGGAAGGTCGAAAAGCCCAGGTGGTTGATCTTGAAGATCAACGCTGCGTGGGACTTGTCCAGCACGTAGGCACCACCGCGCAACTCGCTGACTTCGGTGTTGAAGTCGGGAGTCAGCAGACGGTCACAGGACACCAGTGTGACGGCACATACCAGACCTAGAGCAGCCCGGCGCAGATTTGAAACGAATTGACTTGTCATTGAATTGACCTACTTGACGATTGTCTTGGTTGATTACTGACCGGCGTAAACGTCGACCTGGATAACCACGTCGTTCGGAATCGTCGATGTATTGGCCCAGTAGCCCTGACCCACGCCGAAGTCCAGTCGCTTGACGGTGACTTCGCTGGTCAGGTGCAGACGCGGCTGACCGTCGTTCATCTCGATGTCGAGAGTGAACGGGAAGGCGATCGGGTGCGTCTGGTTGCGGATAGTCAGGCTGCCTTCAGCGGTGAAGCTGTTGACGGACTGCAGACTGCACTTGGTGGCCTGGAAGCTGGCAGTGGGGAACTGATCGACGTCGAACATCTCGATGTCCATCAAGTAATCCTTCACTTCAGCGCCATCCACCGCGATGTCCGCGATGGGGATGGTGACAGAGAAGTTGCAGGAGCCTGGATTCGCGATATCGATATCGAAGCTGGCCTGCACATTCTTGAATTCGCCCTGGTACGGGGTGCCTTCATAGGAATACTTGAAGACGACGGTGGATTCCGCCGGGTCAAGCTCGAACACGGCAGCCTGAGCTGACATGGCACCGATCAGGGCGAGCGGCACTACGGCCGCTCTGGCAAACAATTTACTCATGGTAGTGACTACTCCTGTTTTTGGATTACGGCAGAGCATAGGCAAGCAATTCTGTCGGCTTGCCTGATCCGCTCACGAACATGGCCACATACTGCTTGCCGTTATGCTCGTAAGTGAAGGGCTGACCAGTCTGTGTGTTGGGCAGCTCGATTTTGACAATCAGATCGCCAGTGGTCTTGTCATGGACATACAAACCATTGCCACCACCGACACCCTCACCCACGAACAGCAGGGTCTTGGTGACAAGCACACCAGCACGGGTCGGCACACCGGTACGACCGAGGTCGATGCCCGCCAGCGCAGGATTGTTGGCAATGTTGGCAGGGGTATCGCCATTCGGAATCCACCACTTGTGGTCACCGGAATTCATGTCGATGGCGGTTACACGGCCGTAAGGCGGCTTGATGATCTCAAGACCACGGACGCGGGGAACTCGGACTCCGAAGGCCTGGCTGAAGGCCAGATCGGATTCCGGGTCCTTTTCCACGGACAGCACGGCCAGCGCGGTGCGCGAGGGCACGTAGAGCACGCCTGTCTCGGGGTCAAGCGCCGATCCTTCCCAGTTTGCACCCCCGGTGGCGGAAGGCAGACTCAGAGTGCCGACGGTGCCGTCTGCCGCAGTGGACAGAGAGGGCGGTGCGTAGACGTTGTCGGACATGCGGAAGCGCTTGGTGGCTTCGATCGCCTCGGCGCGCAGTTCCGGTGTCCAGTCGATCAGATCGTCTTCAGTCACCCCCTGACGGTCGAACGGAGCAGGACGTGTCGGCAAAGGTTGCGTCGGGGAGTACCACTCGCCCGGAACGTCGCCGATGGGCACTGGCTGCTCTTCGATAGGCCAGATCGGCTCGCCGGTTTCGCGATCATAGGTGTAGACCCAGGACTGCTTGGTCACCTGCATGACGACCTTGCGACCGTTCGGCAGATCGGCCAGAACCGGAGCGGAGGGGTTGTCCCAGTCCCAGATGTCGTGGTGAATCAGCTGGTGGTGCCACTGACGCTCACCGGTGGTGATGTCCAGCGCTACCAGAGCGTTGGCAAACAGGTTGTCGCCAGGACGGTCGCCGCCGTAACGGTCACCAGTGGCGGACTCGACCGGCAGGTAGACCATGTTCAATTCAGGGTCACCGGACATCGGAGCCCAGACGCCGGCGTTGCCTGTGAAGTTCACGCCTTCATCCAGCCACGTCTCGAATCCGACTTCGCCGCGCTCGGGAATGGTCTTGAAGGTCCACAGCAGTTCGCCCGTTTTCACGTCATAACCGCGCACGTCGCCCTTCACGTTGATCTTGGAACGCGGACGCATGCCCACGCGGTGCGCCGGGCCGACCACCGCCACGCCGTTCATCACGAACGGAGGCATGGAGGAGCCGATGTCCACATCGTCATAGCCATCGGCGTAGGCGTTGCGCAGGCCGTCGAACAGGTCAATGATGCCGTTCTCGCCAAACTCGGGGTCAGGGATGCCAGTGGCGGCATCGAGGGAGACCAGATGGAAACCCGGGGTGATGGCCAGGATGCGAGCCTTGTCGCCATCACGCCAGAATGCCACGCCTCGGCCTGCACCCTTGCGCGGGGCGGTGTCGAAACGCTCACCTTCCTGGGGTCGCCACATCCACAGCAGCTGACCTGTAGCCGCGTCGATCGCGATCACGTTGCGGGTGTCACCGGCAGTCGCGTAAAGCACGCCGTCGACTTCGAGCGGGGTGGAAGTGTTGTTGAATTCTGCGGAGGTACCGAATTTCTCGGTGGCAAAGCGCCAGGCGATCTGCATGGAGCCGACGTTTTCGGCATTGATCTGATCGAGAGGGGAATAGCGCTGTGCTGCCATGTTGCCGTTGTAGTCAGGCCAGTCACCGGCGTACACATCAGTGCCCGACTGGCTGAACGCTGCCGGAGCACACACCAGGATACCAACGCTCGCACACAGCGCAGGCACCAAGCCTTTTCTTCTTGTCATCTTGAACTCTCCCAAAGGTTACTGCTTGAAATCGTGGGCACTCTACGATCGAGTAGACCGCGCTGACCGGCCACGGATTTCGCACCGCAAGCCGCGCAGGAGGCGCAAGAAAAGGTGCAGAGGTGGCCCGGATTTAGGCAGCCGGAAGAATAAGCAATTAGCCCTTCACAAGCAAGCTGGAAGCCCCCCCAAGCCCGGTAAATTTGCCATTTTGTGTAACGTTTCATGCCCCCGCGGGCAGGCCTGCATAGCCCTCTTCCACCCTGCTGCGCTGCCGCTGCAACTCATGCATGTGGCGGTACAGACCATCCTGGGACATGAGTGCGTGGTGACTGCCCTGCTGCATGATCCGCCCCTGATGCAGCACGAGAATGGTATCCGCGGCCATGACGGTGCTGAGCCGGTGCGCGACACAGATGAGCGTGGTGCTGCCGCGCAGGGTCTGCAGCGCCTGCTGGATCAGCGCCTCGGTATGGCTGTCGATGTTGGCAGTGGCTTCATCGAGGATGAGAATCCGGGGACGGCGCGCCAGCGTGCGGGCCAGGGACAGCAACTGGCGCTGCCCCGTCGAAAGCCGGCTGCCACGCTCTCCCAGCACGGTGTCGTAACCCTGCGGCAACGTCATGACGTGGTCGTGCAGTCGCGCCTGACGCGCAGCGGTCTCGACTTCGGCGTCCGTCATCGGCAGACCGAGGGTGATGTTGTCCCGCACACTGCCTGCACTGATGAACGGGTCCTGCATCACCACTCCGATGCCGCTGCGCAGGGATTCCTGTTCGAGCCCGGCAAGATCCAGTCCGTCCAGCAGGATGCGCCCCGCATCCGGCGCGTAGAAACGCAGCAGCAGGCTGATGAGCGTGCTCTTGCCGCTGCCGGTATGCCCGACGATGGCGAGGAAGCCGCCGGGTGGCACGCTGAAGTCGATGTTCTCCAGCACGCGGTGCGAGCCGTCGTAGCTGAAGCTGACGCGCTCGAAGCGCACGGCCCCCTGCATAGCGCGCGGCTGCGCTTTCACTGGCGCTTCTCCCGGATCATCCAGGATCTCGAACACACGCTCCCCCGCCACCACCGCCTGCTGCAGCAGGCTCAGGCGCTGGGTCATCTCGACGATGGGCTGGGTGATCCGCGACAGGTAGTTCACGAAGGCGTAGATCACACCCACCTCGACAGCACCGTTGAAGGACTGCGTGCCGAAGTAGAGCAACAGGGCGGCAAGCGTGAGCGTGCGCAGCAGATCCGGCAGAGGGCGCAGCATCAAGGCATCCAGACGCAGATTGCGCATGCGCGCCCGGAACAACTCCTGGCTCAGGGCGCGGAAGCTTCCGTTGTAACGCTCCTGCTGATTGAACACCTGGATAAGACGCATGCCCTGGATGGACTCGTTGAGCGTGGCATTGATGCGACTGAGCACACTGCGTGCATGGTGGTAGCGCGGCGCACTCAGGCGCTGGTAGTGGTACATGACCACCACCATCGTCGGCAGGATCAGACCGCACAGCAGCATCAGGCGCAGATCGAGCCAGGCCATCACGGCAAAGATGGCAATGATCAGCGTCAGGTTCTGCACAAAGGACGACATGACCTGGACGAACAGTTCCTTGATCGCTTCCGTGTCATTGGTGATGCGCGACACGAGACTGCCGACGGGTCGGTGATCGAAGTAGCTCAGCGGCTTGCGCATCACGGCGCCGAACACTTGTGCCCGGATAGTGCGGATGACCGAAAAGGCTATCTGATTGAATCGCATGGCATTTTGATAGCCAGCCCAGGCAGAGAGCGCATACAGCGCAGCATAGGCGACGCCAAGCAGCATGAGGTCGCGGGACGGGTACTGCCCGATGGCGATATAGTCGTCGATGAAGACCTTCACCAGCACCGGGCCGAGCACCTGCCCGAGCGTGGCCAACAGCAGCAGGCCTGCCCCCTGCCACAACAGGCGAGGCCAGGCCAGGCTGTAGCGCAGGAGCCGCCGCAGCGTGGCGCCATTGATCCCTCTGGGAAGTTCAGTGTCCAGCTTCAACGACGCGCTCCAGTTGCTGATACTCGAACATGCGAGCGTACCAACCGCCAAGGGCCAGCAGAACGGCATGCGTGCCACGCTCCGTCACTGTGCCGTGAGAAAGCACAACGATCTTGTCCGCTTCCTCGACGGCGGAGAGCCGGTGACACAGGACCAGCGTCGTGCGCCCGGCCCGCGCAGACTGCAAATGCCCCAGGATGCTGCGCTCCGTGGCCACATCCACGGCCGACAAGGCATCGTCCAGGATGAGTATCGGGGCATCCAGCAGCAGCGCCCGCGCAATGGCGATGCGCTGTTTCTGGCCGCCCGAGAGCGTGATGCCACGCTCGCCCACCAACGTGTCATAACCCTGGGGGAACCGCAGGATGTCCTGGTCGATGGCCGCCAGCGCGGCGACGGCGCGGATCTCTTCAAGGCTGGCTCCGGGACGCCCCAGCGCGATGTTCTCGGCAATCGTGGCGGTGAACAGGAACGGATCCTGGGGCACCAAGGCAATGCCGGCATGCAGCGCGGCAAGCGTGTACTGTTGCACGGGATAGCCGCCGACGCAGATGTGGCTTTGCGCCCCCTCTTCATGACGCAACAGAAGAGAGATCAACGTGGACTTGCCGGCGCCCGTGGCTCCGACGACGCCGAGCAGGCTTCCTGCCGGAATCTGCAGATGCACGTCATGCAGCACCGGAGTGTCGGTGCCGGAATACTGGAACGAATCGACATCGATCTGGATACTGCTGTTCGCGATGCCATGCAGCACTCCCTGATCCGCGACGGGCGACGGCGTGCGCAACAGGGCATCGATGCGCTCCCAGGCGGCGGACCCACGCTCCAGGATATTGAGCAGCCAGCCATAGGCGAACATCGGCCAGATCAGAAAGCCCAGATACATGGTGAAACTGGTCAGCTGCCCCAGGGTCAACTGATCGCGTTCGATGAGGAAGGCGCCGGCACCAATGCACAGCAGGAACGAGGAGCCCACCGTGATGAAGATCGCGGGATCATAGAGAGAATCCGTGGCTGCCACACGCATGTTGGCCTCGGCAGCACGATCGGCAACCTGCAGAAAATCACGGTCTTCCTTCTGCTCCAGGCCGAAGGCGCGCACCATGCGAATCCCGGACACGCTCTCCTGCACGCGATCATTCAGGTCGGAGAAGCGCTCCTGTGCATCGCGGAACCCGACATGCAAGCGCTCGCCTATGCGCATGAAATACCAGGCCATGAATGGAAAGGGCAGCAGCGCCAGCAGCGTGAGTTCCCAGCTGATCATGCTGGCCATGATGGCGACCACGAGCAGGCCCGTTAAAAGACCATCTATTCCAGATAGAACACCTTCACCCGCCGTCATCTCCAGCGCGGAAATGTCATTGGTGGCACGCGCCATGAGATCGCCGGTGCGATGCTCTCGGTAGAAGCTCGGCGACATCCGCGTGAAGTGATCGTACAAGCGCCGCCGCATGATCTCGGCAAGATGAAACGATGAGTAGAAAAGCAGGACGCGCCACAGGTAACGCATGACATAGACCGCGACGCCGATGCCACAGAGTGCAAGCACGTAACGCCACAGCAGCTCGGGACTCAGCGTGTCATCCACGACATGGTCGATGATGCGCCCCGTGATCCATGGAATGCTCATCTCCAGCAGATCCACGCCGATCAGCATCGTCACGGCAGCGGCATAGCGCCGCCACTGTGACTTGAAGTACCACCCCAGCTTGAAGAACAGATCCATGCAGCAGCCTGCGCCGTGATGCCGATGGCGCGCAGTCTAGCAGGCTTTTCCGGGCCTGTGCGGCTCGCGGAAAATCCAGCACTTTCTTTTGGCAATCAACCGCTTGAGTCTCAATGTGAGATTCGGCACCTGCGCACCCAAGAAGCCCTGCAGAACTAATTCCGGGCAATCTGAAATTGCGCATTTACCTGTGGGGTGTCTTTGCTACAATAGCGCACCGTTCAAACCCCCCACCCACTTCAATGCATCACCCTGGAGGTTGGCAAACCGTCAATGAACACAGAATACACTCGTGTGGAAGACTTCTACGAACCTGAAACATTCAGTCGAATCAAAGCGTTGGCAGATACTAAAGAAACCCCCTTCGTCGTGATCGATCTTGCGACCATCGCAAAAGCCTACGATACGCTGAAAGAACTCTTCCCCTACGCGAGTGTGTACTACGCGGTGAAGGCCAACCCAGCCCCGGAAATCATCGGCCTGTTGCGTGACAAAGGCTCCAATTTTGACGTGGCGTCCGTTTACGAGCTGGACAAGCTGCTGTCACTGAACGTGGCGCCCGAGCGCTGCAGCTACGGCAACACCATCAAGAAAAGCAAGGACATACGCTACTTTTACGAGAAGGGCGTGCGCATGTACGCCACGGACTCCGAGGCTGACGTGCGCAATATCGCCAAGGCAGCTCCCGGCTCACGCGTCTACGTCCGCATCCTGACCGAAGGCAGTGGCACAGCCGACTGGCCGCTGTCACGCAAGTTCGGCTGTCAGAGCGACATGGCCATGGACCTGCTGGTGCTGGCGCGCGATCTCGGTCTGGTGCCCTACGGCGTCTCCTTCCATGTGGGTTCGCAGCAGCGCGACATCGGCGCGTGGGATGCCGCGATCGGCAAGGTGAAGGTGATCTTCGAGCGCCTTCAGGAAGAGGACAACATCACCCTGAAGATGGTGAACCTGGGGGGCGGCTTCCCCGCCAACTACATCACCCGTGCGAACACGCTCGACACCTACGCGGAAGAGATCACCCGCTTCATCGAGGAAGACTTCGGCGATGACTTCCCCGAGATCATTCTCGAGCCGGGCCGCTCCCTCATTTCCAACGCCGGGGTGCTGGTGTCCGAGGTGGTGCTGATCTCGCGCAAGTCGCACACGGCGCTGCAACGCTGGGTATTCACCGATGTGGGCAAGTTCTCCGGCCTGATCGAAACCATGGACGAGTGCATCAAGTACCCGATCTACACGGAAAAGCACGGCGAACTGGAAGAAGTGGTGATTGCAGGCCCAACCTGCGACAGCGCCGACATCATGTACGAGCACTACAAGTACGGATTGCCGCTGAATCTGGCCATCGGTGATCGCATGTACTGGCTCTCCACCGGCGCCTACACCACCAGTTACAGCGCCATTGAGTTCAACGGCTTCCCGCCGCTGCGTTCCTACTTCGTGTAATGACAGGGGAACCCTCAGAGCTCCCCCCGCTCATCCCTTCCCGACTTCAGCTTGATGCTTCCTGAGTTGCGCCGGCCTCCTGCGGGAGGCCCAGCAAGCGCTGGCTCACCACCCCACTCGTGATCGCGCCGCTGACATTCAGCGCTGTGCGCCCCATGTCGATCAGCGGCTCGATGGAAATCAGCAGCGCCACAATGGTGATCGGCAAGCCCATGGCTGGCAGCACCACCAGTGCCGCGAAGGTGGCACCGCCACCCACACCCGCGATACCGAAGGAGCTGATGGCGATGATGGCGATCAAGCTGAGAATGAAACCTGGCGCCAGCGGGTCGACACCCACCGTCGGTGCCACCATCACGGCCAGCATGGCCGGGTAGATGCCGGCACAGCCATTCTGCCCGATCGTCGCCCCGAAGCTCGCCGCCATGTTGGCGATGGGCGAAGGCACCTTCAATTCCTCAATCTGGGTCTTCACCGTCAGGGGAATGGTGGCGGCGGAACTGCGAGTGGCAAACGCGAAGCTGAGCACGGGCCAGATCTTCTGGAAGTGCGCACGCGGGTTGCAGCCAGCCGACATGACGAACAGCGCATGCACGCCGAACATGAGCGCGATGGCCACATAGGACGCCAGCACGAAGCTGATGAGATTCAGGATGTCCTGCGCATTCGAGCTGGCCACCACGTAGGTCATCAGGGCCAGGATGCCGTAGGGCGTCAGCGACATAACGATGCGCACCAGTTGCATCACCACGGCCTGGGCGGCGTCGACAGCATTGCGGATGGTGTCACGGTATTCCGGCTTGTCGCGGCAGACGAGCAGTGCCGCGATGCCGACCAGGATGCCGAAGATCACGACCGAGATGATGGAATTGTCCCGCGCCTCGGTGAGGTCGGCGAAGATGTTGGTGGGGATGAAGCCGGCGATGGTATCCGGCAGGCTCATGCGGCTGACGACCGTATCGAGCCGGCCTTCAAGCACTTCCTCGCGCGCGAGTTCGCGCGCCCCGCCCACCATGCCTTCAGCACTGAGTCCTGCCACAGCCGTCACCGCGATGCCGATGAACGCTGCGATGGCCGTGGTCAGCACCAGCATGCCGATGACGGAGGCACCGATCCGCCCCAGCGAGGCCACGGCATCCATCTTCAGCACGGCGCCAATCATGGTCACCAGAATGAGCGGCATGATGATCATGCGCAGCAGGCGCACATAACTGTCACCGACAAGATTGGTCCAGTTCAGCGTTTCCGTCATCACCGGTGTGCCACTGCCATAGAGCAATTGCAGGACAAAGCCGAACGCCAGCCCGAGCAGAAGACCGGTGAACACACGCCGCGAAAGGGAGGTCTGAGTGCGGCCGACGTGGAATACGAAGAAGAGCAGGCCGGCGAAGGCCAGGAGATTGAGGATGCTGTAGACGCTCATCGGCAGGGACTCTTTGTTATTGTCGGGAGGCCAAAGTAAACCAGTCGACCACCCGACTCAAGCACCGGCTCGACAGGCGCTCAGTCCGGCAGGTTGTCCATCATGATCGCGAGGGTGTCGGAGCGGAATTCCCGACGGTAGAGCACCCCCACCACCCAGGCCGACAGCAGCATGAACACCCAGAAATTCACGAACCAGCCCAGCACTGCCATGCTGAAGTAGTAGGTGCGCAGCCCGTTGTTGAAATTGCCTGCTGCCTTGGAAGCCATCTTGGAAATGGTCTCGATGTGCTTCTCGATGACGGCCTCGGGCGCATTCTCGCTGCGCTCGGGCACGCCGCCCAGCATCACCGACACTTGTCCGAACTGGCGCAGCCCCCAGGTGAACTTGAAGAAGGCGTAGACGAACAGACAGATCAGCAGCAGCACCTTGAGTTCCCACTCCCCACGGGAGTTCTGATCCGAGAACGGAATCTCGCTGAGGATCAGGATCACCGCCTCCGAGGAGGTTCCCAGCACCGTCATGAGACCGGCAAGAATGAACAGGGTGGTGGAGGCAAAGAACGACACGTTGCGCTCGAGGTTGGCAATGATGTTGGTGTCGGCGATGCGGTTCTCGCGCCGCAAGGCCTTGCGTATCCACTGCCGGCGATGCCGGTGCATGGCAAAGGCCAGCGTCGGGGTGTCCTGACTGCGCCTGGCCGTGTAGAGAAAATAGCCGCGAAAGCACATCAGGAACCACAGGACTGCCGCGATATTGCCGATGTTCTGCCAGAGAATGCTGTCTGCCGCCATGACCCGCCGAGTGCCTCTATTTCTTTATGTGATAACCAGTCTTGAATATCCACCAGATCGTGCTGATGCAGGCCAGCAAAAACACCAGGATCATGCCCAGACTCACGACGATGCTGACATCCGCCAGCTCATAGAAACTCCAGCGGAAACCGCTGATCAGATAGAGCACGGGATTGAACAGCGTGACCGTCTGCCAGAACGGCGAGAGCATGCTGGCGGAGTAGAAGCTGCCGCCGAGAAACACCAGCGGCGTCACGATCAGCATGGGAATCAGCTGCAGCTTCTCGAAGTTGTCCGCCCAGACACCGATGATGAAACCGAACAGGCTGAACGTGATGCAAGTCAGCAGCAGGAACAGGATCATCACGAAGGGGTGGGCGATCTGCAGCGGCACGAACAGGGCCGAGGTGGCCAGGATGATCGTGCCCAGAATCAACGATTTGCTGGCCGCAGCCCCGACATACCCGAGCACGGCTTCGAACATGGACACCGGCGCTGAGAGCAGCTCGTAGATGGTGCCGCTGAACTTCGGAAAGTAGATGCCGAAGGACGCATTCGAGATGCTGTTGGTGAGCAGCGAGAGCATGATGAGCCCCGGCACGATGAAGGCGCCATAACTCACCCCTTCCACTTCCTGGATGCGTCCGCCGATGGCGGCGCCGAACACCACGAAATACAGCGAGGTGGAGATGACCGGCGCCACGATGCTCTGCAGCAGTGTGCGGCGGGTGCGCGCCATCTCGAACTTGTAGATGGCCTTGATTGCGTACCAGTTCATCGTGCGTCCTCCACCAGCTTCACGAAGATTTCCTCCAGTGAACTCTGAGTTGTGCGAATGTCCTTGAAGTGGATGCCCACGCGCCGCAGATCGTCCAGCAGTGCCGTGATGTCGGCATCCGCGCCCTGGCTGTCGTAGGTGTGTGTCAGCTGCAGGCAATCCGCCGACAGCGCGAGAGTGTAGTGGGCCAGTGTGTCAGGAATGTGCGCCAGCGGCTGCAACAGATCCATGATCAGCTGCTTCTTGCCGAGCTTGCGCATCAGTTCGTGCTTGTCCTCGACCAGCAGCAGTTCGCCTCGCGTGATGATGCCGATGCGATCGGCGATCTCCTCGGCCTCCTCGATGTAATGTGTGGTCAGGATGATGGTGACGCCTGAGTCACGCAGTCGTCGCACCAGCGCCCACATGTCCTTGCGCAGCTCCACATCCACCCCGGCAGTGGGCTCGTCCAGGAACAGCACGCGCGGTTCGTGCGAAAGCGCCTTGGCGATAAGCAGGCGGCGCTTCATGCCGCCCGAGAGTGTGATGATCTTGTTGTTGCGCTTCTCCCACAGACTCAGATCGCGCAGCACCGCTTCGATATGCACCGAGTTCGGCGCCTTGCCGAAGAGCCCGCGACTGAAGGTGACGGTGGAAAGCACGGACTCGAAGGCATCCGTGGTCAGCTCCTGAGGCACGAGCCCGATCAGCGAGCGCGTCTTGCGGAAGTCCCGGATGATGTCGAAGCCGTCGACCAGCACCTGCCCTTCACTGGGATTGACCAAGCCGCAGATGGTCGAGATCAGCGTGGTCTTGCCTGCGCCGTTCGGCCCCAGCAGGGCGATGATCTCGCCGCGCCGGATATCGAGATTGACCTGCTTCAGGGCCTGGAAGCCGCCGGCATAGGTCTTGGAAAGACTGCGAATCGAGACGATGGTGTCCTGCATCTATAACTCCGCTATGGCCGCGATGGCTTCCGACAGTCGCGCGACCCCTGTGATGTGCATGCCGGGAATGCCGCCTCGCGGTACATTCGCCCTGGGCACGATGGCCCGCTTGAAACCGTGCTTGGCCGCTTCCTGCAGCCGCTCCTGCCCGCTGGGCACCGGGCGGATCTCGCCCGCCAGCCCCACTTCGCCGAACACCACCAGATCCTGGGGCAGGGTCTGATCGCGCAGGCTGGACACCAGCGCCAGGGCAAGCGCGAGATCCGCGCTGGTCTCGGTGACCTTGACGCCGCCGACCACGTTCACGAACACGTCCTGGTCCGCCATGAACAGCCCACCGTGCCGGTGCACCACCGCCAGCAGCATGCCAAGGCGATTCTGGTCCAGGCCCACGGCGAGTCGGCGCGGCTGCCCCGAGGTGCTGGCGTCCACCAGCGCCTGGACTTCCACCAGCAGCGGCCGTGTGCCCTCCCACAGCACCATCACCAGAGAGCCGGAACTGGGTTCCTCGGCGCGTGCCAGGAAGATGGCCGACGGGTTCTTCACCTCGCGCAGACCCTTTTCCGTCATGGCGAACACGCCCAGCTCGTTGACGGCACCGAAGCGGTTCTTCTGGCTGCGCAGCGTGCGGTACTTGCTGTCGTTGCCGCCTTCGAGCATCAGGAAGCAATCGATCATGTGCTCCAGCACCTTGGGGCCGGCGAGTGTGCCGTCCTTGGTGACGTGGCCCACCAGGAACAGGATGGTATTGGTCTGCTTGGCGAACTGGATCAGGTAGGCGGCGCACTCCCGCACCTGGGCCACACTGCCGGGCGCCGAGGGAATGTCGGCACTGTGCATGACCTGGATCGAGTCCACCACCAGCAGCCCGGGCTCCTGCTCGCGGGCCAGTTCGCAGATCTTCTCGACATTGGTTTCGGCCAGCAGCTTGAGATGGCGTTCCGGCAGACCGAGGCGGCGCGCCCGCATGCCCACCTGCTGCAAGGATTCCTCACCGGTCACATACAGCGCCTTGTTCGACTGCGCGAGCGTGCACATCACCTGTAGCAGCAACGTGCTCTTGCCCGCGCCGGGATTGCCGCCGACCAGAATGGCCGAGCCGGGAACAAGACCGCCGCCCAGCACCCGATCCAGCTCCTCCAGGGAACTGGACATGCGCGGCACGGAGGCGAGATCGATGTCGGCGAGGTCCTGCAGGCCGGAGGTGCTGCCGGCATAGCCCTGACGGCGAAAATCCGCCCGTGCGGCCGGCGTGGCGGCGGCCGACCCCAGCGACACGCGGGAGAGGGTGTTCCACTCGCGGCACGCAGCACACTGCCCCTGCCACTGACCGTGCTCGGCCCCGCAGGCGGTGCAGACATAGGCTGTCCTTGCCTTGGCCATCAGCCCTTTCTCCCTTCAGACATAGACATAGTGCACACGCGGAGTGACCTGACAGAACAATTCGTAGGCAATGGTGCCACACAGGCGGGCGATCTCGTCGGCGGGCAGGCCCTCGCCCCACAGGACGACATCATCCCCGATGTCGACGTGGGCCGCGTCCGTCAGATCAATGATCAGCATGTCCATCGACACACGACCACACAGACCGGCGCGCACCGTTGCCATGCCGGGCCGGGTGCGACTGTGCACCAGCACGGGCGTGCCGGCAGGCGCCCGACGCGGGTAACCATCGCCATAACCGATGGAGACGATGCCGATGCGCATGTCCCTTTCGCAAAGGAAGCTGGCGCCATACCCCAGGGTCTCACCGGCCTCGACCTGCTTGATGGCCATGATGCGCGAATGCAGCGTCATCACCGGGCGCAGTCCGCGATCCTCGCCGTTCTCTGCCGCAATGGCCGCGCCTCCGTAGAGCATGATGCCTGGACGCAGCCACTGGAAATGCGTCGAGGGCCACTGCTGGATGGCGGCCGAGGCGGCGACGCTGCGCTCGCACTCGTCGATGCCCGCCGCCGTGAACATGGCATCCAGCCGCTGCATCTGACGTTCGGTCATGGGACTGGAAGGATCATCGGCACAGGCGAAATGGGTCATCACGCGCAGCGTGCCAAGGGCGGGATGACCGTGAAGCGTGCGCCAGGCATGCACGAACTCTTCCTGCTCAAGCCCCAGCCGGTGCATGCCGGTATCGGCCTTCAGCCACAGCACCAGCGGCTGCACAGGACTGCCGAGCTGCAAACGCTGCAGCAGCGCGTCAATCTGGTAAATGGAATGCAGCACCAGTTGCAGATTCGCGGCCAGGGCCTCATCGAGCTCCGCAGGCGTGACCACCCCTTCCAGCAGGACGATGTCCTGGCCAAGCCCCGCCGCGCGCAGCGCCAGGCCTTCCTCGAGCGTGGCCACACCGAAGCAGTCGCGCGGACGCAGCTGTGATTGCAGGGCGCGAGCCACCGGCACCATGCCGTGCCCGTAGGCATTGGCCTTGACTATGACGATCAGGGACGCGGGGTGCTGCGGCGGTCGGGCGCACGCGAGATTGCACTGCAATGCCTGCAGGTCGATGCTGGCCCAGGCGCGCAACTCAGTGGCCGTGCGTGTAGCTGTCATCGTAGTCCTGGCGGGCCAGGTTCTCGAAGCGGGTGTACTGCCCCATGAAGCTCAATCGCACCGTGCCGATGGGGCCGTTGCGCTGTTTGCCGATGATGATCTCGGCCACCCCCTTGTCGGGCGTGTCCTCGTTGTAGACCTCGTCGCGGTAGACGAAGGCGATGATGTCGGCGTCCTGCTCGATGGCGCCGGATTCGCGCAGATCGGACATCACGGGGCGCTTGTTCGGACGCTGTTCGAGACTGCGGTTGAGCTGGGAGAGAGCGATGACCGGGCACTCGAACTCACGCGCCATGGTTTTGAGCGAGCGAGAGATTTCCGAGATCTCGCCCACGCGGTTGTCCCCGAAGCCCTTGATCTGCATGAGCTGCAGATAGTCCACCACCACCAGCCCGAGCGGCCCGTGCTCGCGCACCACGCGGCGTGCCCGTGAGCGCATCTCCATGGGGCTGAGGCCAACGCTGTCGTCGATGAGCAGCGGCTTGTCCTTGAGCTTGCTGACGGCGGCCGTCAGCTTGGGCCAGTCTTCGTCTTCCAGCTTGCCGGTGCGCAGCCGCTTCTGGTCGATGCGACCGATGGAGCTCAGCATCCTGAACACCAGACTCTCTGCCGGCATTTCCAGGCTGAACACCAGCACGGGCTTGTTGCTGAGCAGCAGCGCGTTCTCGGCGAGGTTCATGGCGAAGGAGGTCTTGCCCATGGAGGGTCGCCCCGCCACGATGATCAGGTCGGACTTCTGCAGACCGGAGGTCTTCTCGTCCAGGTCCTTGTAACCCGTGGGCAGGCCAGTGAGTGCGCCATCACTGCGGAACAGCTCGTCGATGCGCCCGACGGCGGCCTGCAACAGGGGATTGATGGCCTGCGGTCCACCGTCCTTGGGCCGGTCGTCGGCAATCTGGAAGACTTTCTGCTCGGCGACATCCAGCACGTCGTCGGCCTTGGCGCCTGCCGGGTTGTAACCACTCTCGGCGATCTCGTAGGCCACGCGGATGAGTTTGCGAAGCTTGGCACGCTCGGCAATGATGTCGGCATAGGCCCCGATATTGGCCGAGCCGCGGGCATTGCTCGCCAGATCGCTGAGGTAGTCGATGCCGCCGCAGGCATCAAGTTCGCCGCGACTGTCCAAGGCTTCCACCAGGGTGACGACATCCAGCGGCTTGTTCGCCTCGGTCTGCATGAACATCACACGGAAGATAAGCTGGTGCTCGTGACGGAAGAAGTCCTCGTCGATGAGCTTTTCGGCTACCGTGTCCCAGACCGCGTTGTCGAGCATCAGACCGCCGAGCACGGCCTGCTCGGCTTCCACCGAGTGCGGGGGCACCTTGAGCGCCGCCAGGGCGCCGGCATCGTTGGTTTTGCGATTCTTCTCGAAGAGCTCGGACATGGCGTGGGTCTGGCTGAATCCTGCATGAAAAAAGGCGCCGCCACTCATGGGAGCGACGGCGCCTCATTGTCCTCCACGGCCGCGCCGGCACGCAACGGGCATACGCCTTCGCGCACCAGAACGTTCAGGCGAATCAGGCCGGAACGATGGCCAGGGTGATCGTCTCTTCGACGTCGTGACCGAGGTCGATGGTGATCACGTACTCGCCGATCTCACGCAGGGCACCATTGGGCAGACGCACTTCAGCTTTCTGCACGTCGGCACCGGAAGAGGCCAGCGCATCCGCGATGTCGCGTGTGCCGATGGAACCGAACAGACGGCCTTCTTCGCCGGCATTCACGGAGATCGCCACGCGCAGGTCCTTCAGCTTGGCGGCACGAACCTGAGCGGCAGCCACTTTCTCGTTGTGTGCCGCGAGCAACTCGGCACGACGGGCCTCGAAGCTCTCGAGGTTGCTGCGAGTGGCGGGGATGGCCTTGCCTGTGGGGAACAGGAAGTTGCGGGCATAGCCTGCCTTGACGGAAGCCTTGTCACCCACTGCGCCCAGCTTGCCTACCTTTTCCAACAGAATGACGTTCATTTTTGTTTCCTCATCAAATCTTGCATTTATCTGCCTGTGGCACCGCTCGCCCATCCATCACGCTGATGGCTGCATGCGGGACCGGAAATCCAACCAGCTGTCAGCGATCGCCGCCAGCATCAGTATCTGTGTCATTACGGGACTCATCAGAGCCACGTAGAAAATCACCATGACCGCCGCGGGCAGCTTCCTCAGCCCGGCGACCCCGTGCACCAGCGCCACCCCAGCCACCAGCAGCGGCAGCACGAACAGGATCGCGAAGGGTTGCAACGCCGTCGGCCCCAGCGTGGTCAGCACAAAGGCACCGCACAGCAGTGCACAGGTCTTCCAGCCAAGCCGCAGGCGGTGAAACTCCTGCCGAAAACCGCCCGGGTTGTACAAGGCGGCCTGCCAGTAACGGGCCAGCATCAGCACCGAGATGGCGAGGAACATCAACATCATGCCGTAAAACATGCGCAGCAGCGGCTGCAACTGTTCGGGCGGCAGCGTGCTCACTTGCCCCTGCAACTCCGGGTTTGCCATCAGCAGCTCGATCTGCTGCATCATCAGCTCGACAAAACCGGGCTGCAGCAGCAGCGCCAGCTGCGCGCCAACCCCGATTCCAATGGCAACCAGCAACACCAGTTCCCAGGACGTCGTCCGGCGCAACACGCCCGCCAGCGCGACACTGCCCAACAGTGTCAGCAGCGGAATCATGTCACCCGCCACTGCCCAGCCGATGGCTGGCAATGCGGCCCAGATCAGGACCAGCAGGGCCTCCGACATCCCGTGTCGAAGACACACGAGCGCGACAATCGGCGCACTCAGGAAGTTGACCAAGGGCAGGAATCCCAGCAGAGTCGCCGCCAGAACTGCCTGTCGACGCCCTGTCATCGCAAATCCGGCCAGCGCTTTCATGGGCTTCTCCGTCTTGCTCCAGTACAACGACCGCCACTCACGGGAGCGGCGGCGAACAGCGGAATCAGGCGGTGTGGCTGTCCGTGTACGGAATCAGGGCCAGATGGCGCGCACGCTTGACGGCGGTGGCCAGTTGACGCTGATAGCGTGCCTTGGTGCCGGTGATGCGGCTCGGCACGATCTTGCCAGTTTCAGACACGTACGCCTTCAGCGTCTCGATGTCCTTGTAATCGATCTCAATGGTGCCTTCTGCAGTGAACTTGCAGAACTTGCGACGGCGGAAAAAACGGGCCATGGTCATATCCTTTCAATGAATTCAGTTGAGGTGCAGATCAGGTCTGCGGCGCTGCCAATCAGTCCTTGGAATCTTCAGTATCCAGCTCGTCGGCTTCTTCGAAACCGTCAAAGCCTTCTGCAGACTCTTCATCACCGTTGCCAGCCTCACGCGCGGCGGCGTCTTCTTCCAGCTTGCGCTTCTGCTCGGCACGGGCGCGACGCTCACGGCTCTCGCGCTCACCCTTGAGAATCAGGGATTCTTCGGTGACCGGGCCACTCATCTTGATGACGAGATTGCGCAGGATGGCATCGTTGTAGCGGAACAGGGTGGTGATCTCTTCCAGCACGGCGTTGCCACACTCGATGTTCATCAGAATGTAGTGTGCCTTGTGGATCTTGTTGATCGGGTAAGCGAGCTGACGACGGCCCCAGTCTTCAAGACGGTGGATGGTGCCACCGCTGTCCTTGATCATCTGGGTGTAGCGCTCGACCATGACGGGAACCTGGTCGGATTGATCAGGATGTACCAGAAATACCACTTCGTAATGTCTCATGGAGACTCCTTGCGGGTTATGTCTTCCGACAAACAGCAGGGTGAGAGCCTGTTGCGCGGTAAGACAAGGAGTGAAGGGGGACTACCCCCGAAATTAAAGAGCGGGCATTCTAGAGAACGGCTGGTGAACATGCAATCAGTTTTTCCCGCCGCTGGCGGACGGCCTCGAACAGGCAAAGACCCGTCGCCACCGAGACATTCAGGCTGCTGAGAGCGCCCGCCATGGGGATGGCCATGAGGTAATCGCAGTGCTCCCGGGTCAGGCGTCGCAACCCCTTGCCTTCCGACCCCATGACAATCGCCACCGGCACATTGAAATCGATCTCGTAGAGACTGGACTGCGCCTCGCCGGCGGCTCCGGCGATCCAGATGCCGCGCTGCTGCAGCGCTTCCAGGGTGCGACTGAGATTGGTCACTGCCACAAAGGGGATGGTCTCGGCAGCCCCGCAGGCCACCTTGCGAGCCGTCATGTTCAGCGGCGCCGAACGATCCTTGGGCACGATCACGGCGTGCACACCTGCCGCATCCGCTGTACGCAGACAGGCACCAAGATTGTGCGGGTCGGTCACTTCATCCAGCACCAGCAGCAGGGCCGGGCCGCTCAGCCCCTCCAGCAGCGCATCCAGCGCCCGCTCGTCGAGCACACTGACTCCCATGCGACACAGCGCCATCACGCCCTGATGAACCGCCCCGGAGGGCAGCTGCCGCAGACGCCGCTCGAACTCGCGCCGCTCCAGGGACTGAACCGCCACACCGGCCGCGTCAGCCAGCGCGCGCACCTCGGCCACGCGGCGATCCTCGCGCCCGCCCTGCAGCAGCAGTTCGAGCACATCCTCGGGATGCTGCTTCAGCAACTCGCTGATGGCATGCAGGCCATAGACCCATTCCTTGCTGCTCACGTCACGGCCTCGGTTTGCGCTTGCGTCGGGCGCCTTCGCGCGCGGCGTCCTTCGGCTTCTTGCGCGCCGGAGCGTCCTGCGCAGCCGGTGTGCGCTCAGCGGCACGCAGTGGGCCATCCACCATGCCCAGATCGATCTTGCGATCATCCAGATCCACCCGTACCACCTTGACGCGCACCACATCGCCCAGGTGATAGCTCAAGCCGCTGCGCTCGCCGCGCAGCAGATGCCGCACCGGGTCGAACTGATAGTAGTCGTTCTTCAGCGCCGTGATGTGGACGAGACCTTCCACATAGATGTCGTTCAGTTCCACGAACAGGCCGAAGGCGGTGACGCTGCTGACGGTGCCGTTGAATTCCTCGCCGACGCGATCCTGGATGTATTCGCACTTGAGCCAGTCGACCACGTCGTAACTGGCGGCATCGGCACGGCGCTCGGTCATCGAGCAGGTCTCGCCGAAGGTCTGCATGTGCTTGAGCTCGTACGGATAGATCTGCTTGCGCGCCAGAGGGCCAACGCCCGCCACCTTGCGCACATGCGGCATCTGCTGCGGGTGCCGGATCAGGAAGCGCAGCGCGCGGTGGACCAACAGGTCCGGGTAGCGGCGGATGGGCGACGTGAAGTGCGTGTAGGCCGTGAAGCCCAGGCCGAAATGACCGATGTTCTCGGGCTGATAGACCGCCTGCAGCAGCGAGCGGATCAGCACCGTCTGGATCAGGTGCGCATCGGGCCGGTCGGCAATCTTGAGCAGCACGCGCTGGTAGTCCCGGGGCTCGGGCTTGGCCGAGCGCGTCAACAGGATGCCCATCTCCTTGAGGAAGGCCTTGAGGTTCTCCAGCTTGTCCATGTTCGGGCCATCATGCACCCGGTACAGCACCGGCAGCCCAGACTTCGAGAGGAATTGCGCCGTGCAGACGTTCGCCACCAGCATGCACTCCTCGATCAGGCGGTGGGCGTCATTGCGCACCACGGGCACGATGGAGCTGATCTTGCGCGTCTCGCCGAATACGATGCGCGTCTCGGTGCTGATGAAGTCCAGTGCGCCGGCCTGCTGGCGCAGCTTCGCGAGCCGCTTGTAGACGGCGTAGAGCGCTTCCAGCGGCGGCAGCAGATCCGCGTAACGCTCACGCAGTCGCGCCTTCGAGCGCTCGCGCATTTCCGTCTCGGGCTCTTCCAGAATGTCGGCCACTTCGTTGTAGGTCATCCGCGCATGGGAATGGATGACGCCTTCGTAGAAGTCGTAGTCCAGCACCTGGCCGAGCTTGTTCATCTGCATCTCGCAGACCATGACCAGGCGATCGACCTTCGGCTTGAGGGAGCACAGCCCGTTGGACAGTGCTTCGGGCAGCATCGGGATCACATGCCCGGGAAAGTAGACAGAGTTGCCGCGATTGATGGCCTCTTCATCCAGCGCCGAATTCACCTTCACGTAGTGCGAGACATCGGCAATGGCCACATAGAGCCGGAAGCCGCCGTTGGCCTCTGGCGCACAGTAAACGGCATCGTCGAAGTCCTTGGCATCCTCTCCGTCAATGGTGACGAAGGGCAGCGCGCGCAGGTCGATGCGCTGGGCGGAATCCGCCACCGGCACTTCCTCGGGGATGGCCTTGAGCTCCTCCAGCACCGCCTTGGGCCAGACGTGGGGAATGTCATGGCTGCGGATGGCGACGTCGATCTCCATGCCGGGCTTCATGTGATCGCCCAGGATCTCGACGACTGTACCCACCGCCTTGCGCCGCTGGGTCGGGTAGGCCGTGATCTCGGCCACCACGAACTGCCCATCCAGTGCCCCGCGCGCTTCCTTTTCGGGAATCATGATTTCATGGCTGTTGCGGCGATTGTCCGGCACCACCACGCCGAAGCCGGCTTCGTGATAATAGCGGCCGACGATCTGCCGGGAGCGGCGCTCCAGCACCTCGACGATCATGCCTTCGCGACGGCCGCGACGATCCACGCCACTGACGCGCGCCAACACGATGTCACCATCGAAGACCTTCTGCATTTCCGTGGCAGGCAGCACCAGATCCCCGGAGGCATCGGCCGGAATGAAGAACCCGTAGCCGTCCTTGTTGCCCTGCACTCGGCCCTTGATCAGCTCCATGCGGTTGACGAGACCGTACACGCCAAGGCGATTGCTGATGAGCTGGCCGTCGCGGGTCATCGCGATCAGCCGACGGCGCAGCGCCTCTGTCTGATCGTGCGATTCCAGGCCCATGTGCTCGCAGAGTGCTTCGTAGCTGACGGGCTCGCCGGTCTGTTCGAGGTATTCGAGAATGTACTCACGACTGGGGATCGGATTTTCGTAGTTTTCCGCTTCCCGGCTTGCGAAGGGGTCCTTGATGCTGTCGAGTTCGTTCGATTTCTTTGCCATATCCTGCCATTGATGATTGAGCTGGCGGCCAGTATACACGGGTGCCGCAGCCATTACCCGGATAAATCCCTAGGGGGCGTTGACAGACGCATTTCTCGCGGCTAAAGTGCGCGCCTGCATTATCCCCTCCTGCCCAGGTGGTGGAATTGGTAGACACACCAGCTTCAGGTGCTGGCGGCTTTGCGGCCGTGGAGGTTCAAGTCCTCTCCTGGGCACCATCATCTAGTTTTCTGACATCCAGCAACGTCCACACCAAGTCAGAATCCTTAGCAATTATCGGATTTTAGGCATCATTACCGTCCAATAACGTTTTGAGCCATCCGATGGCTGTAGTAACATCCTTAGTAACACCCGACAAACTCTGAACCGGGTGTTACTACGAAGGTGTTGCCATGCCCCGCGCAGTAAAGCCCCTTTCAGATACCCAAGTCCGGCAAGCCAAACCAAAGGCGAAGGAATACAACCTCGCTGACGGCAAGGGCCTGTATCTTCGCGTCAAGCCCACCGGTTCAAAGCTGTGGCTTTTCAACTACTACCGGCCATTTTCCAAGCAGCGTGCGAACCTGAGTCTTGGCACTTACCCTGAATTGAGCTTGCAGGAAGCCAGAGAGGCGGCGCAGAAATTCAACGGCTTGCTGCTTAATGGTACCGACCCCCAAGAATTCAGACGCGAACAGGCAAGGAGCAGCAACGAAGCGCAGCTCAACACCTTCCAGCACGTTGCCGGTAAATGGCTGGCCCTGAAGCAGCCTGATGTTTCAAAGGTTTACCACGACAAGATTGCCGACCGCCTGAGCATGTACATATTCCCGAAGCTCGGCAAGGTGCCAATTCACAAACTGAGTGCCGTGCAAACCATCGAAGTGCTTGCCCCACTTGCCAAGGCGCGGAAGCTGGAAACAGTGAAGAAAATTTGCGGCTGGGTGAATGAAGTCATGGTGTTCAGTGTAAACACCGGCTTGATTGCCTCAAACCCGTTGGCAGGAATAGGCCGTGCCTTCAATGCGCCCAAGGTGGAGAACATGCCCACCCTTAAGCCCGAGCAACTGCCAGAGCTGATGCAAGCGTTGAACAGGGCCAACATTAAACTCGTTACGCGCTGCCTGATCGAATGGCAATTACACACCATGTGCCGCCCTGCCGAAGCGGCGGGGGCTAGATGGGCCGAAATCAACATGGAGAAGGCGCAGTGGGAAATTCCCCCAGAGCGCATGAAGAAGAGCAAGCCCCATATAGTCCCTTTGTCAAAGCAAGCTTTAAGCCTTCTGGAGGTGATTCGACCACTATCCGGTGCTAGGGAGTTCATATTTCCGGCAGACAAGAACCCCCGGAAGTCGGCCAATTCCCAAACTGCCAACATGGCGCTTAAGCGGGCCGGTTTCAAAGGCATGCTGGTGGCGCACGGCATGCGTGCTTTGGCTAGTACCACACTGAACGAACAGGGCTTTGATGCTGACGTGATTGAAGCTGCCCTTGCCCACATCGACAAGAACACTATCCGTGCTGCATACAACCTCGCTGACTA
>Ga0222712_10000428_pt1 | contig 55758 bp, 95 predicted proteins | sample C33_657DmetaG_FD_165043 | JGI IMG/M metagenome (GOLD analysis project Ga0222712, IMG submission 165043) | Estuarine water microbial communities from San Francisco Bay, California, United States - C33_657D | ecosystem: Environmental > Aquatic > Marine > Unclassified | place: USA: California... | reverse complement strand
TAGTCTTTTGATCGCGTTCAGCTGTCATTTCCCAACCTTGGAACTTAACGCTGTACTCGGTTTGTACTAGATCCTTAGCCATGCCAAGAATGTCTGTGCGGATTTCATATCCGTTCTTGTTGAATTTAACTTCTGGTAATTTTGGTGTTTCGAATGACATAATAATCTCCTTTGTGTGTGTATGTCTTACTTGGCTTCTTTTTCTACTTTGTAGGGAGCCTGTGAAGCCTGCTCCGTCTTTGGAAACAGATATTTACTAACTGATTCCACAGAATACTTAGCCATGTCAATGGTGTTGTTTACAGCCATCTTGGCAAATTGTGTTTGTGAATCGATGTATGCGTGTGCTGCCTTGTTTAAAGCAGGATCTTTGAAAACCTGATCAGTTATGATCTTTTTTGTATTTTGAAAAGATTCGATATAAAAAACTGGTGAAAACATAACTCCTCCTTGTGTGTTTGTGTATGTATTATTATATATGCCTAAGGGATATAAATCAAGAGTAAACACGATTTATTCCGCCATTATACGTCTAGCTGCTTCATGATTGCCCATGCGAGCAAAGTGACTTGCGGCACGAGCTCTGCCAAATGAGTCCATCACGGACCAGATATAATTGATAAACGATTTCATAGTATTTTTCCTTGTGTGGTTTTTTGTTCGAACTCTTTGGTAAAGTGTTCTACATCTACGGCGTTTTGTGGGTGTCGGGATGATATGTAGCGGTCTAAATCGCTTTGATAGCTCTGTTTAGGGAACATTTCAGCAAGGCGTTCTAATATTCCTAACATCTTAATGCTTGGTAATTTCATTTTTCTGTCCTCTGTAAGTGTGTATAGAATCAGTGTTTCTACTGAGATATTTATACTAATCGTTGTGCGATCGCACATTTACGAAATTACAAATAGATTATATAATAGGTTAAATATACGATAGGATAATTAATATTATGAAATTAAGCACACGGTCAATCCTCCAAGAACTCAATCAAGTTGCTTCTGTTAGGAATGCTGACGCTGTTATTGAAAGCAGAGCTACAAATATCATAAATTCTGCTATCAATCTAATAGAGTCTATGAAAAAGCAGTATAATCCTGAAGTAGCAGACGAGCTAGAGCGTAGATTACTTAACGCTATCCGCGGACAGGACCCTGCTAAATTTACCAGAGGCATACGTAAAATTGCCGAATCACGAAAATCTAAAAGAAAATTGGATGAAAGCACAGATGATTAATTTGTTCGAAGGCGGCAACGTATTTAAAACAGCCGACAAAACACCCATAACTCAACGAATAGCTACCAAGGATGTAGCAGGAACCGTCGACTTTCTAGAAAAAATCACAGGACTAGATTTTACCAAAGAAATAGACCCAGACGATAAAAAGCCTGTGAAATGGCTAGGAACGACTGGTCGTAAAGAAGATCCCGACGGCACCTTTGAACTTAATAGTTCGGGAGATCTAGACCTTTCAGTTGATGCTAGGGAAATTACTAAAGAAGAACTAATAGCAAAATTAGTAGATTGGTGTAGAGCGAATGGTATAGACGAAAAGGATATTTTTAATCAAGGCACAAAGAAAAACGATGGTTGGATTAAAGATGCTGGCGACAATGTTCATTTTAGAACACCTATACTAGGTGACCAAACTAACGGTTTCGGTCAAACAGATTTCATGCTCACCGTCAATCCTAAGTTCCAACAGGGTTCTATGCGTGGAGGTAGTGGAATTTATCGCGGCGAACACAGAGCTATTGTGTTAAGTAGTATTGCTCGTGCTAGAGGATTTAAGTATAGTCCTAAATTTGGACTTCTCCATGGTGATACCAATGAACCTGTAGAGAACGGCGATGATTGGAATGTAATTGCTAAACAATTATTAGGTCAAACAGCCACTACTAAAGACATCGGTTCGGTTGATTCTATTATCAACTATATTAAAAAATTGCCTAACTATGAAGAACTTGTTTCGGCAGCAAGGGAAACATTAGGAAAACAAAACATAACATTACCTAAACAAGAAGCTCTTGAAAATTATCAACCAGGAAGTATAGGTTGGATGCGTAAAATGATTGAGATCGTTAAATGAGAGCATTTGAATTTTTAATCGAAAGCGACAACAAACCTAAAGTAGGGCGTGAGATGCCACACCCCGAAGATCGCATCGTGATCGACGGATCCAAAGGTGCTTTTGAATCCTTGGACGAACTTGAATCGATGGCTAATAGTGTCGATGATGTTACTGTTAAATGGGACGGATCGCCTGCTATTTTCTTTGGACGTAACGAAGCCGGTGACTTTGTGTTAACAGACATAGCTGGATTTGGTGCTAAAGGCTATCAAGGAAAAGTTACCAGTGCTGATGATCTAGAAAGCATGGTGTTGAACAGAGGCAAAGAAGTTAACGATCAACGTATACAGTTCGCTAGTTCAATGAAAGGCATATGGGATAAATTTGCTCAAATGGTTGAACCTAATTTTCGAGGATATCTAAAAGGAGACCTGTTATATTATACAACGCCTCCGAAAGATAAAAACAATGATTATGTCTTTACCCCAAATACAGTGACTTATAATATTCCATCAGAATCATCAGTAGGTGGACAAATAGCCCGTAGCCAGAGTGGTGTAGTAGTGCACAAATATGTAGATTTTAATGGTAATTCTACTAACATAAGTTTTCCTATAAAAGGTATAAAACAACAGGGTCCTGTATTGATATTACCCCCTGTTGTATCTAATCAATTACCTAACATTGATACGGCTAAATTTAAATCACTAAGACAATATGTCACTGGCCGTGCTAGAGAAATTGATACCCTACTAAATGATGATCAGCTAGCCGCTGATAAAATGGGAGATTTTAAAAATCTTCTCTATCGCTTTGTTAACGAACAAACAGAAACTGGTAGTTTTTCCCAGTTGAATAAACGTTTCCTAAACTGGGTTAACAGCGATCCCAAAGTCAGTGCTCCGAAGAAGGCCAAAATACAAGGATATGTTAAATCTCATTCCGGTGCGTTTGAAGCAGTGTTCACAGTTATCGAACAGATGATGGCTCTCAAAGACGATATCGTTTCTCAGCTCGATCAACAGCAATCCGAAGTTAAAGCCAGCATCGATGGACGTCCAGGTGGCGAAGGTTATGTCAAGGGTGGCAAAACAAAATTAGTGCGTAGGCTACACTTTACCGCAGCAAATCGTGCCAAAACACGCTGATATCTGACGTTTTCTCCAAACCCTTATAAATAATATGCCGGTCCCGGAGCGGGATCATTGATTAAGGAGAAAATATCATGGCAGATCTATCAAGCACATACGTAGCGAATAATTTTAATAAATTCGCAATCAACACATCAGACGCAGGCCACGAGCTTGTAGTTCAAGTTACTAAGAGCGGTTCTGGTAACTTAACAAACGCTGTTCTATTGGCAGTATATCGTCAACTAACAGCAGCAGGCGGTTCAGGCAATGGTTCCGATACTAACGGTCCAGACGCTTTCACATTCGCAGCTTTTGGTACAGCTGACGGTTCAGCATTTGTAAGCGGAACAACTACAGATGTATTTTTCCGTCTACAAGGCTCAGGTGGTACTCCAAATACAACTACTGTATCTGGTGCTTCAATCACTGTTATTGCTAACTTCAAACCAGCACTATAATTGAGTAATTCCTAGGGATGGGAAGGAAGGGCCGGATTAATTTCCGGCCTTTTTTTATCTGCGTAAATAATAGCAGATTATGAACCGTTACCGAATCACAACACTAGTAGACATAACTCGCAGTAAGGCTACCAGATCCGAAACCAGCGAGTTAAAGCAAGGACAACAGAGTAACTTTAATACTCTGATACAGGTCATAGGCCTCCGAGCCAATATAGCCACAGACTACGATCCGAAACAAGACGAAGGTAGATTACCTGATCCTTGGAAAGGTAGGGGTACATATTGGATCTATGAATTTGAACCAGAACGTGCTGACGGATTTCTCGACGGCGACAATCCTGTAGGGCACTTAATAAATGACCTTAACGGTGTACCCATAGTCGACGGACTAAATAACAGTATAAATTTTGATCTTCCTGCTTTTATCACAAAAGGCAAAGATTTCAATACGACGATTCAGATTTTGGATTGATCGGATAAATAATATTATCAAAGGCAAAACCATTAGGCATTTCTAACTTAGGCACATGGCTCGGAGCGAGCACTTGACTTAACATACAAGGAAACAGCCATAATGGCCACAGTAGCGGAACGTGTTAGCATTGTAGAAGTACAGGTAGCTAACTTAGATGAAAAACTAGATGACATTAAAGTAGACGTGAAAGAAATGCACGACTGCTTGGATCGCACAGGCGAATCACTGTCTAGAACACTCGCAGATATGAGAACAGAATCTACAGCACAGCACAATGAACTAGCTGGTAAGATCAAAGACTTAGAAAAACATAAACAAAAGCTAATGACCTATGGAATGATAGGTCTAGCATTTATAGCTGGTTTAGGTTGGACTGGACAACTAAGTATTCAAACTATCTTCAAGTTCTTCGGCGTATAAAATATACGCACTTAAATAAAGGACCATAGGTCCTTTTTTTATGACTAAAAATATTCAGCAGCGACTAGACACAGTCATTGCTAGAGTTAACAAAAAGCTAGTACAACAAGAACAATTAATCCCTAAAAAAACGGATAAGGGTATCCTTGTTGGAGATGTGTTGATAGAAAGTTTAGGATCAATAAAGAATATATATCAAAGAGATCGCTTGATTTTTGCCGACGTATCCTTAAACAAAGTAGCGGTCAAGGTGGCTAATCTTATGGCCATTGACCATATAAGATATCAGCAAAAAATAGATCAATTGATCATGATGGATTCTAAATTTGGATCTGCCCTAGCAGAATATCAGATGTTTAAAGGAAGATTAGCAAAAGCACACGCAGAACAAGACCAGTTCCGCATAGACATGTACCTAGCCCGCTTGGGTTATGTTAAATCCTCGGCTGAATATTGGAAAAAACAAGCTCTGAGTTTGGCTGGATAAGTAATAAATATATGATAATCCTGGATGGGCAAACATGAAAACAACAGAACTATTTAAAAAAGCTGACGCTAAAACGATCAACGAAACTATTGAAAAAACATTTGGTCAACGCATCAGTTTAGAAAACTATACTCTAGATCAACTAGAAGATTCGCGTAACAGACTTAGAACACAGATTTATCAGTTCAAGCAAAACTCTGGATTTAACGAAACTATTGAAAACGACGATTATTCTCGTGCTCAATGGATGTTAGATGCTATCAACGCAGAGATAGATCAGCGTGGCGAAGTTACTATGGAAAGCCCAGAAGGAAATCCGGAAACCCAAACAGGAGAAGAAATGAACACTCAAGTAAGAGAAAGTGCTACAGACAAGGCCAGTGCTGTGGTTACTGCTAAATCTATGGTAGATAGAGTAGGCCGTTGGATTGAAGACCTAGCACAGATGGAAAATGATCAGTTACTAGAACTAGGCGATGTTATACGTGATGAGATGGGGCAAGAGCAAGCTAAAGCATTTGTTAGCCAAGTTGCTCCAGCAATCCAATCAGCATTAGAAACATTAAAGACAACACGCGAAGCATTGAGCTCAGGAGTTCGTGTACTATCTGGTGACGAGCAACCGACAGACATGTTAGGTGCTGAACCAACCGATGAACTAGGTATGGAACCCGGAGCAGACATGGGTGCTGCTCCAGCTGCTCCAGACGAATTAAATGCCGAAGAGCCAATTCCAGCAGAAGACGATTTCGCAGCCGCAGAACCAGCAGCTGGCGGCCCTGAAGAAGCAGGCCGTGCTAAACGTGAAAGCATTGAAAGACAAAATCGACTATTGAAAGTCCTAGCAGGCTAATGAGACTTACTGAATTCGCATCTAAAGAAGAACAAGAAAAGCTGGATGAAATACTTCCAGCTCTCGCTGCCGGTGCGGGTATACTGGCTCGAGGTGCTGCCGCTGTAGGCAGTACTGCTCTACGTGGTGCCGGTGCTGCTGCTTCTGCTATTGGTAGAGGTGCTGTACAGGCCACAAAGGCTGTGGGACAAGGTGTAGCCAAAGCTGCTCCTGCGATAGGAAGAGGACTAGCCAAAGGTGCTCAAGCCACAGCAAGAGGTGTAGGCAATCTAGCAGGTCAGGCAGTGGGTGGTGCTGTTTCTGGTTTTGGTTCTGCTATGAGCGGTGGCAAATCTACCCAAGACCAAGATCAACAACAGATAACACCACAGCAACAAAAACAGCAACAGCAACAACAACAGCTAGCGATTAAAGGTCAACAAGATCTATCAAAACAGATCAAAGATCTAGAAACTGCCCTTGCTGGTATCAAACAAACAGCAGGTGTATAATGAGAATTTTTGAATTTGATGATTCTGCTGACCCTGGGCGAGAATATGCTATCCGAATAAAGTTAGCATTACAAACACTTATAGGCAGATCTGCCAGCAAAGGCCAAGCAGCCAATTACAACTGGGCATTCTTAAATCAGTTACCGGAGCTGAAGGGTCTTAAACTAGATCAAGCTACGTTTGCTAAAATCTATGACAAGTATCCCATAGTCAGCGGCCTAGTTAAAAACTTTGAACCTAGTGGCATCAGCCTCAAGGTACCCGGCGTAAGCCAGGAAAAGGAAGATCCTGGCTCAGATATTGATAAATCTAAAGAGAAAGTCAATCAAACAGCCGCTTCCGCAGCACCTAAGCAATTGGCAAAAGCGGCTATTTGATTTTTATCAAATATCTGTTATAATTGCTAAATGAATATAATCGAAACAATCAAACCCCCACCTTTTGTAGAAAAGTTCCAGTATAAGAACTGCCAACAAATCAATGATCCAGTAACTCGTAAGCGAGTTTATCTAACCCCCGATGGCGAAAGCCTTCCGTCAGTGACAACTATATTGTCGGCTACCAAAGACATGACAGCACTAAACGAATGGAAGAGGCGTGTAGGCGAACAAAAGGCCAAAGAGATTACCACAGAAGCTGCCGGAGTAGGTACAGCAATGCACAGTAATCTTGAAAGATTTATAGCAGGTCTACAACGCCAACCAGGAAATGCTCCTGTTCATGTACAAGCTAATTCAATGGCAGATCAAATAATTCTTAACGGATTAAAAGATGTTGAAGAAGTATGGGCCATGGAACAGAGTTTATACTTTCCAGGTTTGTATTCTGGAACCACTGACCTAGTAGCAGTTTACAAAGGCAACCCTAGCGTCTGCGACTACAAACAAACCAACAAGCCTAAAAAAGAAGAGTGGGTTGAAGATTATAAAATTCAGCTGGTCGCTTATATATTAGCACATAATGAAGTCTACGGCACTGACATCCGCGAGGGCCATGTGTTTATGTGCTCTAGAGCCTGTGAATATCAGCAGTTTGATCTGTTACCACAAGACTTTAACAAATACCAAGATCTTTGGTTAGAAAAGGTAGAAGAATACTACACAGCTAACAGATAAATATCCTATATAAGGGAAATTCATCTATGGCTGTCGTACAGATATCGAAAATACAGGTCCGCAGGGGACGCAAGAACGGAGAATCAGGAATCCCACAATTATCCAGTGGTGAGATAGCCTGGGCCGTTGACACCCAAGAATTGTTTATAGGTAACGGTTCAGTAGCAGAAGGTGCTCCAGCAGTTGGCAATACCAAGGTCCTTACAGAACAAGACAATCTATTAGATCTTATCGAATCTTATAGATTTGCTCGCAATGAACCTAGCATCACTAAATCAGTTTTTAGAACCTTACAGAATAAATTAGATGATCGCGTAAACGTCAAAGACTTTGGTGCTGTGGGCAACGGCATTGTAGATGACACTGAGGCATTTCAGAATGCCCTGAATGAGTTATTTAGAAACGTAGACGCAGAATACCGTAAAGAATTATTTGTACCTACAGGCCATTATAGAATCGCCAGTCCTTTGTTAATTCCTTCTTATGCTACAGTAATTGGCGAATCACAAGTAGGTGCTGTTATTATCGTAGATGACACATCTATCGCTTTAACTTCTACCGCAGGCACTGCTCCTGTTGCGTTTGAATCTTCAGATAGACCACACGATATTATTTTTAAACAAGTGTCCTTTAGATTTACCACAGGCCATTTTGATCTAACAGGTATGAAAGATGGAATATTTGAACGTTGTACATTCCAAGGAACCTTACAAACGTTAACAGACGCCGCTAATGCTACAGTTACTGATCCTATGATCTATGTTTCCAACACAGAAAAGATAGGAACAATCGTCGAAGGCATTACATTTAAGAATTGTAAATTTGAAAAGAGCTATAGAGCATTACAATTCGATCAAGTTGATCCATTTAGCAGCAATATAAGTTTTATGGGCAGTGAGTTTAGATTGTTAACTGCCGCTATCGAAATAAACGGAGTAGCAGGCCAAATCAACGACTGGTTCATAGACGATTGTTATTTTAACGAAATCGCTAGATACGCATTTAAATCAGATTTTGGAACTAATGTAAAAGTTACTCGAAGTAGATTTAGAAAATGTGGTAATGATGATCTCCTACCTGCTGCCCCTAGCAGCGGTATTGTCATGTTTGGTCAGATAGGTAATAACAATGTAATTGATTGTTCCTTTGATAGACACGCTGCTGCGTATACTACTGTGTTAGTTGATGATGATAGACTGGCATATTCTGAAGTGTTAAATGGCAGCAAGGTTACAATCACAGATGAGATAACACAAAGTTTATACATATCTCTTGGACCTGTGCCATTAACGATGTTTTCGTCGCTGAATTCTCATACAATATTAGATTATACTATTTCATTTACCAACGGTTCTGCTAGATCCGGTACATTAGATATTGTCATCGGCGACAGCTTTGCTGGTCCTATCATTACTGATAGTTATAGTAGTACCTGCGGTGATGCTAGACCAGAGACAGTTGAATTTTCTGTTCGATTAGTTTCAAACAGCGTAGAGATAAACGGGGCTGAAACTATGATTATCGATTATAAGAGCCCATCAGCAGATCTCGTTCCGGACACATTTAGGTATAAAGTAAGTTACAGTGTTTGATCTCGATCAAACTTCTAGACTCAAGGTCTGGAAAGAATTTCGCCAGTCACTTGAGACATCCGAACATCCTTTAGAGGATGTAGCTCTCTTTTGGAGTAGAACTCCATTCGTTCATCGATACTTAGATCCAAACTATACATCCGATTGGCCCGATCCGTGGCATTTAATCATAGATAATAAGTATGACGACCTTGCTATCGCATTGGGTATGTGTTATACTTTGACATTAACAGAACGTTTTAAGAGCCAAAAAGTAGAGATACATACGTCTATGTTTTCCAGAGAAGAAAGATATATCGTAGTAGTTAATGACCGCGATGTATTGAATTTTTTTCATAGGGAAGTCACTAACACGGGCGAGCTCACACATGGATCTAATAAAATTTACCCAGTATGAGGATGTTATAAATACTACCTCAACGACAAAAGAAAGAAAATTAGAGGCAAGAATGAACGATAGTATTGTAGTAGTAAAGAGAGACGGATCCAGAGAACCACTGACGCTAGAGAAGTGGCAGGCACAGATTACAAAAGTATGTAGTGGAATAGCAGATGTCAGTCAATCAATGATTGAGATCAAAGCTAGTCCACATTTCTATGACGGCATAACAACACAAGAAATAGATTCTTTAACTCTAAGAGCTATTGTAGACCTTATTGACATTGAACACAATCCAGATGTAGGTCACACAAATTATCAATACGTAGCAGGCAAACAACGTTTGTCAATGCTACGCAAGGATGTATATGGCCAGTACAATCCTCCCCGCCTCTATGATATCGTAAAGACAAATGTTGCTACAGGATTATACACTCCCGAACTTCTTGAATGGTATTCAGAAGACGACTGGAACAAGATGGACGAGATTATAGATCACGAAAAAGACGAATTGTACTCGTATGCCGCCATCGAACAGTTAATTGAAAAATATTTGGTACGCAATCGTGCGACAAAGGAAATTTATGAAACTCCCCAAGTTAGATACATGGTGGCCGCCGCTACAGTCTTTCATAAGGAAGAACCTAACTCGGCCCGTATGCGTTACATCAAAGAGTACTACAACTGTTCTTCAGATGGCTTGTTTACTCTTGCTACACCTGTGCTGGCTGGGCTTGGCACTCCTACTAAACAGTTTTCTAGTTGTGTGCTTATCCGCAGTGACGACGATCTGGATTCTATATTTGCTAGTGGTGAGATGATGGCCAAGTATGCCAGCAAGCGAGCAGGCATTGGTTTGGAAATTGGACGACTACGCCCGTTAGGTAGCCCCATCAGAGGTGGTGAGATCATGCACACAGGCATGATCCCATTCTTAAAGAAATGGTTTGGTGATCTACGCTCATGTTCACAAGGAGGCATTCGTAATGCTAGTGCTACTGTATTCTATCCTATTTGGCATCATCAGTTTGATGACCTTATCGTGCTTAAGAACAACCAAGGAACAGAAGAAACCCGAGTCCGTCATATGGATTATGGGGTTGTGCTTAACGCTATGTTCTGGAGAAGATTCAAAAACAAAGAAAATATAACTTTCTTTGATCCTAACCAAGTACCGGATTTATATGAAGCATTTTATCAGAACACTGATCGATTTGAAGAGCTGTACGTAAAATATGAAAAACGTAAGGATCTTCGAAAGAAAGTCATCAGTGCTGAAGAAGTTTTCAAGGGTGGTATACTGAAAGAACGCACAGATACAGGTCGTATCTATTTGGTGTTCATTGATAATGTAATGAATCAAGGACCTTTTGATCCTGAATATCATACGATATATCAGAGTAACCTGTGCTGTGAGATCCTATTACCCACACGTCCCTTTAAACGACTCGACGACGATAGTGGTCGCATAGCGTTATGTACACTGGGATCTATCAACTGGGGATCGTTCCGAAATCCAGAGGACATGCGTAGAGCCTGTAGGATTCTACAGCGTAGCCTGTGTAACATCCTTGACTATCAAGACTTCTTATCGATACAGAGCAAACTCAGTAACGATGAGATACAGCCATTGGGTATTGGCGTCACAAATCTAGCCTACTGGCATGCCAAACGTAGTTTACGTTACGGAGAAAAAGATGCCTTACAAGAAGTTAAAACATGGATGGAGCATCAGGCCTACTATCTAACAGAAGCAACAGTTGAACTGGCCAAAGAAAGAGGTGCTTGTCAGCATAGCTCACATACCCGATACGGCCAAGGCATATTCCCCTGGGAGTCACGTGCCAACGGAGTCAACGAGTTAGCTGACTTTACTCCCGAACTTGATTGGGAGACATTACGCAAGGAGATGAAAGAACATGGAGTACGAAATGCCACTCTTATGGCTATTGCTCCTGTGGAGTCAAGCTCTGTTGTTATTAACAGTACTAACGGTATTGAATTACCTATGAGCCTGATCTCTACTAAAGAAAGCAAAGCTGGATCCTTTACACAAGTAGTTCCTGAATATCAAAGATTGAAAAACAAATATCAATTGATGTGGGAACAGAAAGACTGTGATGGATATATTAAAACAGCAGCAGTACTAGCTGCCTATGTCGATCAATCAATTTCAACTAACACATTCTACAATCCAGCACACTTCGCTGATCGCAAAGTTCCTACGACATTGATTGCCAAGAACTTGATGCAGGCTCATGTATGGGGATTGAAGACATTCTATTACAGTTTAATCAATAAAGCAGGTAGTAGAGCCAAAGAAGAAGATTTAGTTCAAAGCGTGGCACAGAATTATGTAGAAGTAGATTTAGAAGATGACTGCGAGGCTTGTAAGTTATAATGGACGCATACGACTTACATCAAGAATTATTTAAGGCTTGGCAAGAATTAGCACACAGGCCAGATGCTGGTGCTATAAAAAAGACTTGGGCTGAACTTCCTGTATATGTTGACGGGAAACAAGTTAAGAGAGTAGTAATAGTAGACGGACAAATAACATTGGAAACAAAATGAGCCAACAACAATACAATTTACACACAAAGACAGATTATCTTAATCGTAAGATGTTTCTCGATCCAGCAGGACCTGTAACCATACAACGATTTGAAGAAGTCAAATACAATAAGATCGTAGACTTTGAAAAGACAGCACGTGGCTTCTTTTGGGTTCCCGAGGAGATCAGTCTAAGCAAAGATGCTAATGATTTTAAAGATGCCAGCGATGCCGTTAAACACATCTTCACTAGTAATCTACTACGCCAAACAGCATTGGATAGTTTACAAGGACGTGGTCCAAGTCAAATTTTTACTCCTGTGGTAAGTCTACCTGAACTTGAAAGCCTAGTCTACAACTGGACATTCTTTGAAACAAATATCCATAGTCGCTCATATAGCCACATCATCCGTAACATTTATAATGTGCCTAAAGAAGTTTTCAACACCATTCACGACACTAAAGAAATCGTAGATATGGCATCAAGTGTTGGTCGATACTACGACGAACTACACAGAATAAATTGCCATAAAGAATTAAGTAGTGAAATGACAGGTATGGTTAGCGAAGAAAAACATATCAAAGCAATTTGGTTAGCACTAAATGCCAGCTATGCACTAGAAGCGTTCCGCTTTATGGTTTCATTTGCCACAAGTCTAGCAATGGTTGAGAATAAGATCTTTATTGGTAACGGAAACATTATTAGCCTAATCTTACAAGACGAACTACTACACAAAGGGTGGACTGCGTTTTTGATTAATCAGGTAATCAAAGAAGATCCTAGATTCGCTAAAGCTAAACAAGAATGCGAACAAGAAGTATATAATCTATACATGGATGTTATACGCGAAGAAAAAGAATGGGCTGACTATTTGTTTAAGAAAGGTCCAGTGATTGGATTGAATGCCGCTATTCTCAAAGACTTTGTTGACTATACGGCTGTTAACGCCCTCAAAGAGATCGGTATCAAATATCATTCTCCTGCTCCAAAAACTACACCAATACCGTGGTTCAATAAACACAGCGATACCAGCAAAAAACAAACTGCGTTACAAGAAAACGAATCGACTAACTATGTAATCGGGGTCATGAGTGACAAGATCGATTACGAAGAATTACCAACAATTTAAGGAAATTTTATGAAAGCTATTGTATGGAGTAAGTACAACTGTCCCTACTGCGATCAAGCCAAGGCATTGTTAACAGCAAAGGGCATCCAATTCGAAGAGAAGAAAATTGGTGACGGATTCACCAAGGAAGATCTATTAGAAGCCGTTCCTACAGCAAGGACTGTGCCACAGATTTTTCTAGGAGAAGAGTTAGTGGGCGGCTTTACAGAACTAAAGAAAAGGTTAACAAATGCTAATTGATAAAGGTGTTACAGCAGGTGAAGTAATAACATTAAAACTTACCAGCGGTGAGGAAATCGTAGCTACTTTGGTTGAAGAAACGGCTACTTATTATAAATTAAAACGTCCCATGGTTTTAGGTATGGGACAACAGGGCCCAGGACTGATGCCCTATCTGTTTACAGTCAATCCAGACAAAGAAATCAAATTGTTAAAAAACACAGTAGTCATGGCTGAAGCCACTGATAAATCTTTCGCTGATCAATTCATTCAAAGTACCACTGGAATCAAGCTGGTGTAAATACTAGTATGATTTAGGAGAAATAGATGGGAGAAAGAATTACGACCCTAATGGGTGCCACAGGCGGGGCTGGCGAATTTACAGTCGTTGATTATACCAATGACCTTAATACACTTTTTACTAAATTGGACCAATTAACGAATGCGGTTACCTATCTAGACGATACGATAGAAGAATGTTTTGGAGCATCATCAGTTCCTAACAGCATAAATTCCGTTGCTAAGGCCACCGCTGATAACTTACAAGCTATTAATGGTCTATTAAAAGATATAGATAAAAAAATGGTTGATCAGACTGGAGCAGGACTTCAACAGATTTCTAAACATCTAAGTGGCGTTGCTTCATCATTGAATACTGGCGTTGCTACGCAGTTTATTCTCACAGCTGATCAGATGAAAAAAAATGCTTTTGATAAAGCAGCGACCCAGGCAGCACTAAAAAGAAATAATCTTCCAGAGGTTACTGTATCTAACACTGATTTTATAACTACATTAGAATCAGTATTACAAGACGCAGGTAACGTTGCTGCTCAAGCGTCAGCTACTGGATTTGTAACAACACAGGCTAATAGAGCTATCACTGCTGCCACTGATTGGGTTACTGGTTTAGACCTTAAACCGGGTGAGATATTCAATAGATTTAAATCAGCATTTGTAGCAAATTCCGCAGATAAAGAAGGTGCGATAGTTCAATCAGAAGCAACGGTTCTCAAGAACCAATCAGCTACTAGGTATACTTAATCATGCCCGGTAAAGCCGCAGCTAGAATACAAAACGATGCCGCAGAATCTGTATTGGTTTCTGGTTCCCTAGACGTCATTATGGACTTCAACGGAATAGCCTTTGAAGGTTCTATCACAGCGTTTGGAAACGCTGTAGTAACTTCTTCCCGTAGCGTACTGGTCAACGGTAAAGGCATAGCTAGAGAATCCGATCTCACAGCACAAGGTCCTGCTATACAGACAGGATTTCAAGACGTTTGCGTAGGTGATTAATGAAAAAATTATTTTGGAACATATTAGGTTTCCTAAGTCTGGGAATGGCCTATATTGGAGTTGTGACTCCTGGCATACCTTATAGTCCGTTCGTGGTATTTGCCGCTTACTGTTTTAGCAAAGGTAGCGAACGTATGCACAGATGGATCTATAATCATAAACTGTTTGGCCCATTCTTGACTAATTGGAATACCAAACGTGTATTTCCAACCAAGATGAAATTTTTTATGATAGCTATGATGTCAACTAGCCTGATCATCATGTACTTCACAGGAGTGAAATTAATTGGAATTATCAGTACCGCAATTTTTATGGGACTTGTTGCTATTTGGGCTTGGCGTTTTCCTGGCAGCGTTGCCGAACATACTAGACGCATTGATAACGGAGAAAAGGTAGGTTGGTTAAAATGACCTACAAGATGCATAACTTATTTCCGATTCCTTTGTATCAGACTTCAATCAAAGGTCCTGATCCAATAATAGAAAAGATATTGATCAATTCAGAGTTTAGTAACTTCAATGACTCTGACCCCACACACTTAGAAACACCTAAGAGACATTTGTTAGATCAACCACAATTCGCTAATCTTAAAAAACAGATACAAGAAAAAGTTGATGAATATGTCTACGAAGTTTTGGGAGTGACTAGAAAACAACAGTGGTTAATAACCACCAGTTGGTTGAATAAATCATTGCCTGGGGGTTATCATTCAATGCACTGGCATAGCAACAGTATGGTCAGCGGAGTATATTATCTAAAGACCAATCCTAGGTCTGGAGCCATTGGTTTTCACAAAGAACGCTCGCATAATAATCTTTGGCGTGACACATTTTGTATAGACTTTGACAAGACTACAGAATATAATACTGATTGTGCTATTAATCCAAAAAATAACGATCTACTGTTATTTCCGTCAATATTAAATCACAGTGTCATGGATAATCTATCAACTGAGGATCGTTATAGTCTAGCGTTCAATGTTTTTCCTAGAGGCATAATTGGCGAGGGCGGTAACAGCGAATTGATACTATGAATTATCAAGTTACTCCATTATTTGCTATTCCTTTATATCAAACCCAACTAGGCAGGTTAACTTCTTTAGAACATGAGTTTATTCTAAATCTGGAATATGAAAGAATGCCAGCTGATAATGGTGACTATACCAAAGACAAATATGTTTTAGAAAAACCAGAACTAACTTTTCTAAAAGAACGTATTATAAAAGGCATAAACCATTTTGTCTACGAAGTGCTGGATTGTTCACGCGAAGTTAAATTTGAAATACAAAACAGTTGGATCAATAGGCACGGCCAGGCAGATTTCGCCGGCACCCACAGACATTCAAATAGTTTGATCAGCGGTGTGTACTACATTGATGTCGATCAACAAAGCGGTGCTATTGTATTTGAAAAAGATAAGAGTTACTATAATCTTTGGCCTAATGTTATAGACATTGAATTCAATTATCAAACACACGAAGATCAAAGTAGGTTAAACATATTCAACGCAGACGGATGGGGGATCTACCCTAAGCCAAACGAATTAATAATGTTTCCTAGTCATCTGTATCACGGAGTAGGCGAAAATCATTCCAATATCGTCCGTTATAGTCTAGCATTTAATGTATTTCCTAGCGGGAATTTGGGAGGTAAATTGAACACGCTACACATATAAGTTGACAAACTCAATAGAAGAGTGTTAAATAACAGTATTGCTGTATGAAGCAAAGAGAAAAGTGTTCTGGACGCGGGTTCGACTCCCGCCAGGTCCACCATAAGGAGATTAGTATGAATGACAACCTAGGTAGTTTAGCAATAGGTGTAGTTGTTGTACTCGTAGTATTCGCACTAGTCCTTTTATGATGGGCCTGACATTGGTTTCGACAGGGCAAAGAGTAACAGAGTGGACAGCACGGTAATGTGAAAACCGTAGGGTTGGGGGAACCCGGCCGAAGAAGCAAAAAACGTAAACGCAAACGACGAACAGTTCGCATTAGCTGCCTAAACTCAGCTTAGGGTAAGACATACCTCGTAACAGAAACTCAAAACCCGCTTCGGCGGGTTTTTTATTCTACAAATTTTATCGCTACAAATCTATTGTTTAATATCGGACCGCTAAACTCAACTTGCCCAATGGCAAATTCGTAAGGCACAGTCTGCGTATCGATATTATAATTTTCTAGCCATTTGACAAAATCAGGATGCTGATAAATTTTTTTTCTATTTTCATTAACATCAATACAGAAACCTCCAAACGAACCCAGTCTTCCCGTACAGTCAAGAGCTGTTGGATCGTCGTTGTCAAAGAACGATTGTAAAAAACTTTTACCTAATATAGATTGATTTAATATAGCAACTGAACCAGTGGTCTTCATAAAGTTAAAGTTTTGTTGTTGATCTTCTTTGGTAAACTCTAGAAAGTTCAAAGAACTTGTGTCTGTTTCAAAATCTAAAAATTCCAAAGGCAATATATCAAACAGCAATTTATTTTTGTTTGGGTGTACGACATTTTCTAACTTATGTACAGCATCATTGATAGGATCAATCAATGCTAACCAATCTTTAAATTTTTTAATAAAGGGCGGCGGATAAAAATCAGGATCGAACGGATTGGGTCGATGATTACGAAATTCCCACCACATACAGTTATAAGTGAAAAATCTGTGTATCTGGTTTAAGACATTTTGATCATAGTTAAACTCGGGAGAAATTTCAAATGGTATTTTATATCCGATGTTTTTTAAATTTTCAAATGTCTGTACGACATTTTTCCATTCGGTGGGATTCTTATTGTTTCCAATGCGACCAGATCTTCTTAAGAATGATTTTTTAAATTTGTAATCTAAGGTTTTTGAAAACTCAAACCATTTTCGTATGCTGGGATTATCAAACAACTGTACCGTAATCAAATTTGAATTTTCAAAAAGTATTTCTATCCTCATGAAATATTTATAACCCACATTTCCTTGACTGAACCAATGTATTTGTTATATACTTGTCCTATACAAACACTCAGTATCGTAATTGAAATTTCCTATAAGCGTCATTAAAAAATATTTAGGAAAAATCTATTGATTTTGTATTTTAATAGGCTATATAATATACACATACAACAAGCGTTGTTAAGTTTTCTAAACACACACAAGGAGAAAATATGAAAACCGTCGGACACAAACTAGAAAAATTCGCAGTAACTGGAGTCAAACCAGGACAACCACAAGATGCGTTCTTTGACATCACAGAAAAATCTTTTGAAGGTAAATGGAAAGTAATCGTTTACTATCCAAAAGATTTCACATTCGTGTGCCCAACAGAAATTGTTGCCTACGACAAATTGTCTAAAGATTTTGAGGACCGCGATGCTGTTCTACTTACAGGTAGCACAGACAACGAGTTCTGTAAAGTCAGTTGGCAAAATGCCCATCCCGATTTAAAAAATATCAAACACTTTCAGTTCGCTGATACACAGCGTTGGAATGATGAGACCATGGAAAATCTAAGCCTAATCGAACAGTTGGGTGTATTCTATGCTCCAGCAGGTGCGGCATTACGTGCTACATTCATCATTGACCCGGACAATATTATCCAACACGTTACTGTTAACAACTTGAACGTTGGTCGTAGTCCAGAAGAAACACTTCGTGTATTGGATGCGTTACAAACTGGCGAACTATGTGCTTGTAATCGTACAGTTGGCGGCGAAACACTCTAAGAGGACGACATGATAGACTGCATGATTATTGGCGATAGTATTGCTGTAGGCACATCAATGGCTCGTCCAGAGTGTGTAAGTTACTCCAAAGGGGGGTGGAACAGTTGGCAGTGGAACAAGGACTACTTGAGTAAAGCATCTAGTCAACCTGCTCAAACCGTAATTATCAGTCTTGGTGCCAACGATCACAAAGGTGTTAAGACTGAGCAAGAACTTCGCAAGATGCGAGAAGCAGTCAAAGGCAATCGTGTATTTTGGATTGATCCAGGACAGGATCGTAAACCCATTCCGCACGATGCTATAGTTCGCATTGCCCGAGAGTACGGAGACACCATTCTTCCACGTCCAAAGAATCATATGAGTGCCGATGGCGTTCATCCTACTGGGCGTGGTTATAAAATCTTAGGAGATCAAACACGATGAGTTTTATTGATTCGGTAAAAGAAGTATTACCAGACTATGCCAAAGACACTAAGTTAAATCTTGATGCTGTTCTTTTACGTAGCACGTTGGATGCCGATGTAGCTATGGGATGTGCTGTAGCAGCATTGGCCGCAACTGGTAACGGTAAAGTACTTGCTGTACTATTGGCAGATGGCCCTGTTCACGCAGATGCTGCCATGACAGCCGCAAGTATTATGGCACAGAACAATGTATGGTATCCATATGTTGAAATGGCAGACGATCCTGCTCTTAAAGGATTGCCAGCAGGCCTGCGTATGAATGCTATTGCCAGTCATGGCGGAACTACTAAGTCAAACTTTGAAGCATTTAGTTTGGCAGCTAGCATTGTGGGCAAATGTCATTTCTGTGTCAAGGCACATTACGAAACACTCAAGAAGGAAGGCTACACAGTAGAACAACTTCGCGATATTGGACGTATTGCCAGTGTAATGAATAGCGTTGCCAAAGTTTTGAATAGTTAAAATTGCTATCTCCTTTTAATGATATTCACTATGTGCTTTACGGTGATATTGTCATATAATAACGATACATACTAGAGCAGTATGTTTTTAATTAAAAGGAGTACGATTATGTGGACAAAACCAGAAGCAGTTGAAATGCGTTACGGATTCGAAATCACTATGTACGTGATGAATCGATAATAAAGACCTAGCCCACTTCGGTGGGCTTTCTCTTGACTTAAATTTCAAAAGATAGTATACTATGTATATGATTGAAACTTTGGAGAAACTATGACTATGCATTTAGAAGGCCCGTGGCTCAGTACCACTGGCAAGAAAAAAGGCAAGCAGAAATTTCGTTCAGCAGAACATGCCAGGAAAGCCAGACAGTTGAAGGACGATTGGCAAGATCTGTTAAAACGACATAACATTTCTCCATCTCCAAAAAAGAAATCCAAATCCGAAACATACAAACCTCGAGAAGAAGCATATCGTCGAGAGACTCCGCATATACCTAGTTTGGATCCCACTAATATGGCACCTTGCCTTAAGTCCCCAAATAAAGTATACACTGGCACTATGATCAAAGGCATTGGTACTATGCATAAGTCCAATGCGGTGCCGATTTTTTCTGATGAAGAAGCGATCGATATCGCCACTATGAGGAGGTAGTATGACATTTTTTGAAAAATACGGAGAACCAATAGATATGGATAATAGAGAACGATATAGGCATCGTGCTTTAACCAATGCTTATAATGATCCAGGGCCGTGGATGTCTGTTAATATTATTTCAGATAGTAGAAAGCGAGCACTCAAGCACGGCTTCGATCATAACTTAGATCGAGAATATCTTGTAGCTCTTTATTGGGAACAAAAAGGAAAATGTGCCATTAGTGGCGTAGAGATGGAATTCCAATCGGGTACTAGAGAATGTAAGAATCCAAATCGATTAAGCATTGATAGAGTAGATAATACCAAAGGGTATATTAAAGGCAATGTGAGATTGGTTACACATTGGGTTAACAATGCCAAAAGTACGTATGGCGATGATGTTTTGATGGAATACTCAAAAAAAATTGCCAAAAAACGTCGATAATTACCAATTTTTGTGCTATAATAGAGAAAGTATGCTATATATTAAACGTTTCGCAAAGAAACTAAGATAGTAGAACCGAAGTATGTCACAAGCTGAAAAGGTTCCGCGAGTCTTGGCCTATGAGAAACCCGTGAGATTCGGGCGGTCAAGGCTCCAAAGGCATATGAGTTATGAGATCATGTGTCCAATGGAGACAACTACACGTATGTCAGGGTTCTTTCAATGAGCCTCGTGAAGTTAACTCCCTTAATGTAATGTGAATGATGTTTTGTTCGCACCAAATGAAAGGAGATACAATATGGAAAAGTCATTAAGACTAATCGCCTATGTGGCGGGATTTATTGCGGTTGTTTATCTAGTTCAGATGATAACCACTAGTAAATTTACAACCCTTAAAGCACAGAATGGTTATTACAGCCAAGATGTGATTTCAATCAAAACACGTGAACGCCAACTAGATTGTTTGGCGATGAATATCTACAGAGAAGCTGGCTACGAAAATTTCGAAGGCAAAGTAGCTGTAGCACAAGTGACCCTTAACCGAGTCAACCACCCAAGTTTCCCTAAAGATATTTGCGGTGTGATTTATCAAAAGAGTGTGATCATGGACAAAGTCGTATGCCAATTCTCATGGTATTGCGATTCAATCCATAAAACACGCCCTGTTAATCCAGCCGCTTACAAAGAAAGCTACGAGGTGGCTAAAAAAGTTCTTTTGGAAGACTTCCGTTTGAGTGTTCTCAAAGATGCGTTGTATTATCATGCTAACTATGTGAATCCAAAATGGCACCTGGACAAGATTGGTCAGATTGGAAATCATATTTTTTATAGAGAAAGGTCTCGGATATAATCATGTTAGATAACAAAGATTGGAAATTTAATCTCGAATCAGTTAAAAGTTTTTTCAACGAAAAATTAAGTCATATCTCAGCAGAAGCATTGGGTTGGCTAGCCGTATTAGTCCTTCATGCTTCAACACTGCCTAGTCTATTAGCAGTAATGGCAGGACTAACAGATCGTCTGCCTGGGGTCGATTTGGTACTGCTAGTTTGGACTGGCTTATCTCTGATGTTTATCCGTGCCGCAGTCCAAAAAGATATTTTGCTTTTGGTAACTATCGGCTTTGGATTTATCGTCCAAGCCGCAATGATGGCATTGATCTTTTTCAAATAAATTGGTTATCACCGTAGTTGACATTGGTTGGCTACGGTGCTATAATTAATACTGTAATAATTCACACACAGAAAGGCACATATGAAAAAGGCAATCGCAGTAAGCATTTTGGCAGCAGCTATTACCGGCTGTTCGTCAATGAAAGATATTCCAGATCGTAAAACTTATGCTCAACCATCTTGGTATCAAGACTGTGCTCAAGAGGGTGTTAAAGGTTGGTTCTGGTGGAAAGAAGACATGGTCTATGCTTGCGGTGCTGGAGAGTCAGTTTACGCTCAAGCCGCAGAAGAACAAATGGACGCTATCGCAATGAATAACTTTGCCAAACGCATTAACGGCATCGTTAATTCTGAAACTGTAATCGATATCAAAGATGACAAGAAGGCAACACGCACTTTGATTTCTTACAAAGTAGATAATACATCAATCCGTAAACACGTAAAAACAGAAAAAGGTCACTTTACTATGAATGGACGTCACTACACCTATGTGCGTCTTGAAATGAAGAAAAGTGTTTTTGAACAACTAATCGCAGAATCTAAAACCGCAAAGGTACAGTAATGAACAATTACAAAGTAAAAAACTATCTTTGGATAGTCGTTGCTTTGCTGTTTGTTGTAATTGCTTTGACTGGTTGCGGTTCTAATCCTAAAATTGCTGATAACGGTCATCAATACTGTTTCAATAATAAAAGGATCACAGTCAAAGACGGCAAAGAAGTTTCTAGCGAAAGTGTCACTACCTGTAGTGACGACGTAGTAGGAAAACTAGTGGATGTTAGAGCCGGATTGGCTAAGAATTGTGGTTACACAGAAATGTATATGCAGAAAGGACCAAAAAATTATGTACCGCGTACGGTTATTGTTTGTAAAGATCCTAATGGTGATTCCAATATTCTGTTCAGCACAGCAATCAAGTGATTTTCCAAAACTCCTTTACAGAGATACATTAAGGGTAGCTCCTACTATTAGTCTTGGTTGGTTCAAAACTTTTACTGATGAACAGATGGAACACTACTCTATGGCTCAGTGGCATGCCATGGTATATGCCGAAGTTAATGAAAAAGTTAAATGGTCTAACGGCGGTGCCTACGGTTATAGCCAAGTTCTACAACTAGAACCTAAAGCTGGAGGCTATTGTAAACATATAAGAACAGTGGTATTTGCCTTTGATCAAAAAGTAGCACAGACTCAGGCTGCTTGTCATACCTACTGGAATAATTATTGGTCGTGGTATAATATAGAATAAATAATACTCTATGATATTTGCCTTATTACTATTTCTAACAGGTATAACCCTATCCGCTGTAGCAATCTATTACAGCGTTATAGGGTTAACTTCTATTTTTGCTGCGGCGTTTTGGCCAGTAGTGGTCATGGGCACCACACTAGAAGTAGCCAAACTAGTAGCAGCCAGTTGGCTCAAAGCCTATTGGGAATCAATTCCGCGATTCATGAAAATCTACATGTCTATCGCAGTAGTGGTCCTTATGTTGATCACGTCGATGGGCATTTTTGGTTTTCTGTCAAAAGCACACTTAGATCAAAATATTGTCAGCGGTGATGTTCAAAGTAAGATCGCCATCTACGATGAAAAGATTAAAACAGCAAAGGACAATATCGATGCGAACCGGAAAGCGATTAAACAGATGGATGAGGCTGTGGACCAAGTTATGGGTCGAAGCAGTGATGAAAAAGGTGCCGACAAAGCTGTTGCAATCCGAAGAGCACAGCAAAAAGAACGTGTCCGCCTTCAATCTGAGATTACAGCCGAACAGAAAACTATTGCCGCCCTTAGTGAAGAAAGGGCACCCATCGCCGCCGAGGTTCGTAAGGTTGAAGCAGAAGTTGGCCCAATAAAATATATCGCCAAACTAATATACGGTGATAACCCAGATGCCAATGTATTAGAAAAAGCAGTGACATGGGTAATTATTATTATCGTTATTGTGTTCGATCCACTGGCTGTTTTATTGCTGTTAGGCAGTCAGATGACCTATCAATGGACTCGTGGTCAGCGGCCTACTGAGCCCGAAGATACTGAAGTCAGCAACTGGTTTGATAAGGTCAAAGAACGTGCTCGCTTCTGGGATAAACAAGAACAATCCACAAACGTGCTAGACGATGCTAACACCATCAAGTTTTGGCCGTTTCCTGTAAGAAATCCGGATCCTGATGCGGCAGTACTAGCCGGTGAAGTTTCAGTCGATCAGCCCAATGAAACAAAATTAAGATTATCAAATATTCTAAATTCAGTTAAAGGTTTTACATTAGGTTCTACTAAAGAAGAGATCAAAGACGAAGAAAAATCTGCTCTAGAAGATTGGAACAAGATGATTGAAGAAGCAGAACGTGCTGCTCAAGAAGAACAAGACAAAGAAGACGAAGAAATAATTGACGGGGCCGATCGCTTAGAAAAAGAAGCAATGACTGCGTGGAAAGCCGAACATCCACATGATAGTCTAAAGCGTCAAAGACGAATGTTTGATCACGGGACTATTACAGAATTGCCCTGGATGAAAGAGCCTTATTACGTTACAGACTCTCTTTCCCCAGAAACTATAGCAGACAGTTATAATGCTACAGTTCAAACAGAAGAAAGATTTAAGCCTGATCTTACAGAAGTTATAGAGCCGAGCGAATCTCTAAAACTCAGCGATCTAAAAAAAAAGGATATGACCTACCTAGAGAAGATGGGTTCAACACAGATACAGAAACCACTCAAGTAGGATATAGACAAAATTCTGAACAGAATGAATCTACTATTTGGAAAAGTTTTAAAAACGTCAAACACGAAGATCATCGATTTGATCTTATCAACGAACTTTACACATATCTTTCCAACGAAATCATCGACACTTATGAATTTCCAGAAGTCGAGGATGCTGAATATCAACGTATCATTAATCTCATCATTCAGTTAAGATCAAGATTGATAAATCCAGAAGACTTAGAAACATTAGATCTCGAAACCATAACCGAAATACTCAAGAAAATATGATAGGTAATAAATTACTGCTAGTAACTCCGCCCGATGATACAAACATAGATGGTCTTAGAATATTATTAGTGGGCATATCTCATGATAAAACTAATCTAATATCAACAGCCCTAACACAACTGCCCTCTATACCCAATACTGTTTTATACATGTGGGCAGCAGGCAACGATATTTCATGGCTGATGGATAAAAAGAACAAAAGTCATTTAATTATTTTTGATGTAGAAAATCTGCCAGGAGAATTAATTGGCTATTTTAGTGCTCAATTAAATAGTTATTATTTTGGTCATCTGCGGGATCTAGGCATAATTAATAACAACAGTATTTTAGATGTAGATCAATGTTATCAACTTTTGGAGAACACAATAACAACCTATGAAAAATCAATACGATAACCGAATCTGTAAAGGCGTTACAGTTTATGTTAAAGAAGGAGAACACATAGAACGTGCTCTCAAAAAATTTAAGAACAAAATAAGCGATTCTAAACTGCTAGAAACTTTGAGGGCTAAAGAGTTCTACGAAAAACCTACCACGGAACGCAAACGCAAAAAGTCTGCTGCCAAAGCACGTTGGAAAAAAAGACTTAAAGATCAACAATTACCACCAAAGCTGTATTGACATTTTAAATTCCAGATGCTATAATAGTAATATATTATACATAGAAAGAGATTAATGAAAACAGATATTATGATAGATTTAGAGACGTTGGATATTTTACCATCGGCTACTATTTTAACTATCGGAGCAGTGAAATTTGATCCGTTCGGGGAAGAAATAGCCGAACCCGATATGGAAAAATTCTACGTTAAAGTTGACATTGACAGTTGTGATAAGTTAGGCTGTACTGTATCACAATCTACCCTTGACTGGTGGGCAAGTCAAAGCAAAGAAGCACAAGAAGAAGCATTTAGTCCTGACAACAGGATTGATATTATAGATGCTATGAATCAACTGTACAAATTCTGTTGGGGAGCAAAGCGTGTATGGAGTCACGGTGCTGGTTTTGACATAATCATTTGCGAGCATTTATTCCGTAAAATTGGCAAGGCAATTCCATGGCAATTTTGGGAGGTTCGCGATACCCGTACACTGTTCGACATTGGAGTTGACCCTAAGCGTCCGCCCGTACTAAAACATCATGCTTTAGAAGATGCGTGGAATCAAGCAGTGGGTGTCCAAAATGTATATAAAAAATTAAGATCATCTAGTAGCATAGATGGTGTTTTAATTAGACCGCTAGCAAATCAGAGATAAATAATTTTGTAGGACGCTTCGGGTTCTACAAACGGGCAGTAGCCCAAAATTAAATCTTGCTTAATTAAAGGAGATAAAATATGAGCAAAGTCATCGGTATTGACCTCGGAACCACCAATTCATGCGTGGCTATCATCGAGTCAGGAAATTCCAAAGTTATTGAAAATTCAGAAGGTGCCCGTACTACACCTAGTATTGTTGCCTATACTGAAAATGAAGTACTAGTTGGTGCTTCGGCAAAACGCCAAGCGGTAACTAATCCAAAAAACACCATCTATGCTTCGAAGCGTTTGATTGGTCGTAAATTTAAAGAAAAAGAAGTACAAAAAGATATTGACTTGATGCCATATCAAATCATGGAAGCCTCTAATGGAGATGCTTGGATTAAGGCACAAGATAAAGAACTTGCCCCACCGCAGGTTAGTGCTGAAGTTCTTCGCAAGATGAAGAAAACAGCAGAGGACTATCTAGGACATGAAGTTACACAAGCCGTTATCACAGTTCCTGCGTACTTTAACGACAGCCAAAGACAAGCGACTAAGGATGCTGGAAAAATCGCAGGCTTGGAAGTACTCCGTATTATTAACGAGCCTACTGCGGCAGCTCTTGCTTATGGCGTTGATAAAGCTGATAAAGCTGACCGGAAAATTGCTGTTTACGATCTTGGCGGCGGTACTTTCGATGTATCGATCATTGAGATCGCGAATGTAGACGGCGACAAACAAATTGAAGTATTGTCCACGAACGGCGACACATTCTTAGGCGGTGAAGACTTTGATCAACGTATTATGGATTACTTGGTCGACGAGTTTAAGAAAGAACAAGGTTTTGATTTGACTAAAGACATGCTGGCTCTACAACGTCTAAAAGATGCAGCTGAAAAGGCCAAAATTGAATTGTCTAATAGTTCACAGACAGAAGTCAACTTGCCATATATCACTGCTGATGCCTCGGGTCCTAAACATCTAATCGTTAAACTAACTAAGGCAAAATTAGAAGGATTAGTTGAAGATCTGATCAACCGCTCACTAGCACCTTGCCGCACTGCTCTTCAGGATGCAGGTGTGAGTGCCTCGGACATTGACGAAGTCATCCTAGTAGGTGGCCAGACACGTATGCCTAAGGTACAGGAAGAAGTTGAAAAGTTATTTGGTAAAGCACCAAGACGCGATGTCAACCCAGACGAAGCAGTAGCAGTTGGTGCGGCCATCCAAGGTGCTGTTCTAGCAGGTGATCGCAACGACGTGTTGTTGTTAGATGTTACTCCGTTAAGCCTAGGCATCGAAACCATGGGCGGTGTGTTTACCAAACTTGTACAAAAGAACACAACTATCCCAACTAAAGCATCACAGGTGTTTTCAACTGCTGAAGATAATCAGCCTGCTGTTACTATCAAAGTCGGTCAAGGCGAACGTGAGCTATTCCAATATAATAAATTACTAGGTGAATTTAATCTAGAAGGTATTGCTCCAGCTCGTCGTGGTACTCCACAGATTGAAGTAGCCTTTGATATTGATGCTAACGGCATCATGAATATTTCAGCCAAGGATAAAGGCACAGGCAAGGAAAATAAGATCACTATTAAATCAGATTCTGGTCTAAGCAAGGATCAAATCGATCAGATGATCCAAGATGCCGAAGCCAATGCCGAAGCCGACAAGAAAGCACGTGAGTTGATTGATGCTAAGAATAATGCCGAAGCATTAATTAATACTGTTGAAAATGATATGAAAGAAGTTACTCTAGCAGAATCAGATAAGAAAGTTGTTGAGGACGCTATTGCCGAACTTCAGAAAGAATTGACTGGCACAGACAAAGACGCTATCACTCAAAAGACCAGCGACTTGATTGCTGCCAGCCAAAAGATCGCAGAGTCTAAGCAATCTCAAAATACTGAGGACAGTAAAGACGATGTGGTCGATGCGGAGTTTAAGCAAACTACTTAAACTCAAGGGTGCTCGGGTGAGGCCCTAAATCATTCTTGCTTAAAAAGGAGAAAATAAAATGAATGGTAATTTAACACGTTTTGACACTAATGCTCTTAACAGAGCTCTAATTGGGTTTGATCAGTTGTTTGACACTTTTGAAACACGATTTGCTAATCAATTAACCAATAACTATCCGCCATACAATATTGAGAAAGTTTCAGAAAATCTTTACGATATTGTTATCGCAGTAGCTGGTTTTGAAAAAAATGAAGTCAACGTAGAAATTGAAGGTGATCAACTAACGATCCGTGGACAAAAAACAGTGACAGAATCCCATGTTCCAGAATATCTACATCGTGGACTTGGTTTCCGAGATTTTGAACGTAGATTTACACTTGCGGAACATATGGAAGTAATTAAGGCCGAAATTAAAAACGGTCTGCTATTAATCCAGATCGAACGCAAGGTTCCAGAGGCTCTATTACCACGCCAGATCGAAGTGGTTGAGGTTAAGTAATAGTATGTAACCTGGGGGAGGAAACTCCCCCTAAACGGAGCAATAAAATGGCTGATACAGATATCCAAATAGAAGACAAAATTAAAATAGAACTTCAACCACCAAAAATGTGGAAAGTGGTGTTCTTAAACGATGACCATACTCCTATGGAATTTGTTATAGAATTGTTAATGGGTGTGTTCAAACACGATGAAGCTAGATCAAGAGACATCACATTAGAAATACACGAAACTGGTGCTGCTGTAGTAGGTGTTTACACATACGAAATAGCAGAAAATAAAGGTGTTGAATCGAGTCGGCTAGCTCAAGAGCACGGTTTTCCTTTACAGATTCGCGTAGAGGAAGAATAATTTTTCCTGGTATACGCAGATCAATAAATATCTGCGTATATATTTCAGGAGTACTAAATGAGTCTTAAAGAACTTACCAAAGAAAAGCATCAGGACGCAGAACGCACAGAATTTGCTAAACTTTTGTTGAGCGGAAAAATCAGTAAAGAAATGTACGGGCTTTATCTAGCCCAGATGTTGGAAGTCTACGGCAAACTAGAATATTATTGCGTAAAAGCAGAACTACTAAAAGATCTGCCCGGACTAGGTCGTGCCTTATATATTTTTGAAGATCTAAAAGAACTAGATATTCCCCTAACCGGTATAAAGATACTAGAAGCCACTAGTGCCTATTCTGAATACCTCTCTGCCCTCGCAGAAGATGAAACTAAACACCACTTACTAATGGCTCATCTATATGTACGTCATATGGGAGATCTATATGGCGGCCAGATGATTGCTAAAAAAGTACCCGGTAGCGGTAAGTTCTATCAATTTAGAAATAAAGAAGAATTAATAGGTAAGATACGAGCCAAACTCACAGACGATCTAGGCGATGAAGCTAATATCGCATTCGATCATGCCATAGCTATAATGAAGGAACTCAATGAGTCAAGTTTGGAACAAACTAGTTGATATCCAACAAACGCTAGAAAGATTATTTTCAGAAACTGGTGTAGAGATTTTTGAACCAGGAATGAATCGATTCAATCAGCCGGGTTGGGTTAATAGGGTTTGGTCTAGCGGAAATTATCGTAGAGCCCATATCGATGTAGTCGATGCCCGATCCACAAAGGGCCTCTGGATGATGCACTGCTGTGTATTCCCTCATATCCATAACCCGGCACCTATATTCGGCTTTGATGTAATAGCTGGTAAGAATAAGATCACTGGCTGTTTTATTGACTACAGTCCTACCACAGATCGAGAACATCATATGATACAGTACTTTGCCGAAGAAGTCGCTAGATATGAATGGATTCGCAAGCGTGAATTGCCTGACTGGGCACAGCGTATTTTCAGCCCGCATATGGTCGCTGCGGGTAATGTACAAAAAGATGAAGAACTCAATCAGATAGAATCATTGGCACATATATTGGCAAACCATTACTTAGAAACCGTGGGTGAAACTAATAACACAGTTGCTGATGCTACATTCGAACAGAACTTTTACGCACAGAATCAAAAACAAAACCCGCATACTCCGCGGGTCATGACTAGTCTAGGTCTTGATGAAGAAGATGTTAGGGTCTTTATCCAGGACTGCTTATTTCCCGAATTATAATTTAATCCAACCTAGTCCTTCGGGATTAGTGAGTCGTTGTACCCTTACGGTAGGATTAGTTTGAAAGATACCGTTAGCATAACGAATATAGATCAGTACACTGGCTGGTGTCTGCCCAGGATACCCAATAGTCGCTAAGAAGTTCTGATTCGTTCCTTTTGGGGCAGTGTATTTTAGGTCGACTAGTTTTAAACCTTGAGTACTAGTCACCGATGGAACATAGAATACTGCTTTCGGGGTCGCATAAAAATAACTCTTATCTCCCATTTTTACAGCACTGTGTAATTTAGCAGCTTGTGCCAGTCCTAGCTTAATCTTAGCTACGAAGTCTTGTCCGATTTTAATAAACAGACGTTCGCCTAATTGTTTAAGATCAGTATCTTTATTCCAATAGCCTTGAAAGTAATCACCGAATACTCGCTGCCATGCTGCGTTTTTCGGCAAGTCTGTCATGATACGTTCTTCGGGTTCATTGACTATGCCATCTCCAAAGTTGATAACAAAATACCCACCGCTGGCTACATCTTCTTCTACAGCTGGTGCCTGTTGTTGGGGAGGCTTAGGAACTTTTAACCGTTTAGCATCTTGTGGAATTTCGCCTTCCATATAAGTGATGCTATACTTAGACTTGATGGGTGAAAATGCTTTGCCTGGTTGAGCTTTGGCAATTTCAATTACCTTCTTGAATACATATTGTTTGACAGCATCCCACTCGGCTGGGGCGTGTTGACGGAAAACATCAGGATCCTCACCGTCTAACCCTAGAGATTTAGCTGTTAGGTTGGCCAATGTAGGAGCTCCTGCTTCCTTAACACTAATACCGTCTACTGGATGATTTACAAATTTAACATCAGCCACGCTTGATTGATTCTGACCACCTACCCACGATAGCTCAGTTGGTGCCGGAATTTTCAATTTGGTTAACTCTGTTAGAATCAAGTTAGCGACTTTAGGTCCCACACTAGTGACCCACTTGTTAAATTTTGTAGGATTGTGATTATCTGCCTGTGCTTGAATGTTAGCAAAGGTACTATTACCTACTGTATAGGTACTGTTAGCAAAACTAGGGGCAGGATTTTTTGGGTCAAAGGAAGCAGGATCTACTCCGCACATTGCGGCTAATAAGCCTACTTCAGAGTTAAACTGAGTGCTTTTGGAATCACCGCCTTCGTTTATTGATTGATTAAATTCAAAGAATCTCATAGTAATGTATTTACCCTAACTCATTATGTATCTATATAATTTAATGAGCTATAAAATTAAATATTAATACGGGTTACCGGGAGCGAATAAAATGAAAAAAGTATTAATATCTGTAGCTTTAGCTGCTATGGCTGTATCTGTGTCAGCAGAGCCAATTGTAACTGATTCTACATCACGTAGCACAACAAACTCAACCAGTGAAACAACAATTAAATCCCCTCCACCTACGGCTGTTGCTCCTGCTATAACTACCATCAATAACGATGTCTGTGCGGTAGCAGCTAGTGGGGCAGTTCAAACACAGATCCTTGGTATCTCCATGGGCGGCACGATGAGAGATATGAACTGCGAAAGGATTAAACTTTCAAAGAACTTATATGATATGGGTATGAAAGTAGCGGCTGTCGCAAATCTATGTCAGGATGAACGAGTGTTCGCAGCGATGTTAGCTGCTGGAACACCTTGTCCTATCGAGGGTAAAATTGGCGAAGCTGCTAAAGCAGAATGGGAAAGACGCGGAGTTATTAGCAATCAAAAGAAAGATAATGTTGGTTATTATGCTGTGAAAGCACCAACTGTCGATCTTAGAGAACCTACTAAGCAAGAAGAAAAGAAAGAGTCGTTAGACCCAAAGTAATAAATGAGCAGAATAATGAACAGAATAGCAAAACATTTTGGGGCATTAGTGGTGGTGCTATTCTTCTGCTCATTCTCTTACTCTAATGCTCAGGAACAAACCACAGGTAATTTGATAACCAATAATTGGACCGGTACTGTACCATACAGCGGCACAGGAGGTGGATTTAGTGGCGGTAATCAACCTGGATATAATTCCAGCAACAACACTATCTATTTTGGTTATACGCAATCTACTGTAGCACAGACTATTGCTATTAACCAGGCTCTCCAAGGTTCTGGTATAATGGTTAACGGTTATAATTGGTCTTGGACAGTCGATAACGGAACTGCCAGTACTCCTGGCACACTGTCTGCTAATATCAATACCTACAGTAGCGGTGGCAGTCTTCTACATAATTTCAATCAGAATTACAGCGGATTAATTAATAATCAAACATTCAGCGGCAGTCAAACATATATCAGTCCCTATCAAGCGGCCAATTTAGGAAACTTGTCTGTAGAGTTCTCTGGCAAGGACGGCAGCTTCTGGGCAGGATATTATGGTCCTCAAGTCAGTAATGTTAATATCGCACTAAGGTATGCCCCGGATCCATGTACAGTAGATCCCCAGTCCTCACCTGCTTGTCCGGGTTTTAGAACCTATTATACATTTTATGATGATACCTATGCCCATGTTCCGTTGCCGTTCGCATTTCCTTTCTACGGAAGGAACTTTACTAATTCGTGGATGCATTCGAACGGAGTAGTTAGTTTCTTAGATCCGATGAGTCCCATTGAAGGTGCTGGGTATAATCCAGGAGCCTGGGCGTACTGCTGTGGCGGACCTGATCTGAGTCAAAATACGATAGGATACGGAGCACAATTTAATTATACTATCGCACCTTTCTGGACTGACTTATATCCCGGTCCTAGTTCTCAATTTTATACAACTAAGAGTTCTAATCATATACGATATCATTGGGATAACATTGCTGATATCAGCAATCCTAACAATCTTAATACATTCAGTTTAGAATTACGTCCCAGCGGTTTTATCGGTGCTAACTATGCCAATACAAATTCACAACAGCAAGTAACCATAGGAACTATAGGTGATCTAAGGTTAGGTGAAAAAACTCATCAGTTCTTTGGTATCCCTGGTATCGGAAATATTGCTAACTGGAGTTTAAATTCTACTCAGGCTGTTGATTGTTCTAATCCGTTAGTCAACGCTTATTGTCCAGGCTATGCTGAAGCTTATCTATCACAGCAATGTACTATTAGTGCGTTATACGATTCGAGATGCCCGGGATACGCGGCCGCTTATTTTACTCAACAGTGTTCGGTAAATCCTTTATACAATTCAAGTTGTCCAGGGTATGCTCAAGCATATCTTGATTATCAATGTTCGGTAAATCCTTTATACTCAACAACCTGTTCCGGATATGCGGATGCTTATTATGTACAACAATGTACAGCTGATCCATTATACGATAAAGGATGCACAGGGTATTCTCAAGCCTATGCTTTAAAATATATTATTGTCAGCCCATCAACTCCAGTTATAGCTACCAATACCACAGTTGTAGCGGTAATGTCTTCAAATTCCGATCCTGTTGCTCAAGCGGCACCGATAGTTAACGATCCTGTTGTTAATAATGTCGTGACTACCACAGCAACATCTGCTAGCCCTGCTCAAGCAGCAACAACCACCGTTCCTTTAGCACCAGCTCCTGCCTCAGCATCAACTACTGCGGCTGTTGTTGCGACAACAAATAAACAAGAAACGAAAGAAGAAAAAAGAGAAGAAAAGAAAACAGAGACAGCAAGTACTACAACTACTACTGCAGCCTCAACAAGCTCCGATAATAAAAACGAGCCGAAGACTACAAGACAAGCATTAGCCGAAAGCAGATTAGAAGCAGCACGAGCGAAAGCAGTAGAGGAAGGTAAAAATTTAGCAGGTAAGATGGGAGAAGCTGCTACAATGGAAGCACAGATTTCCGTCCAGAATGTAGTAGTACAGGCTATGGGATTTACTCCAGGTTTTGATGCCTATGGTAAAGTTATGTTACAAGACGCAGCAGGATATAAACCTTTCGAAGTATACAAAGGCCAGAGAAATATAGATAGTCCTTCTGGTCGAAGATTAATGACTGGATCCGATAGACTACACAGTGAAATGATTGATCAACAATATAATAGGGGGCAATAATGGAAATGTCGCTGTTGTTTGAATCTTTTATGATATTTTATCTATTAGAAGTATTGTTTTTAGTATCTATATACATTTGGTATTATAAAGAACCTAAAAATATAACAGTCACACAAAGTGAAAGCCGAAAAAGTTCTGGGCCAACAGCATCGGAACTTATTAAAATGAGACAGTTGGCTAATCAACTGAATCGTGGACAACAATGAAGGGGTTATTACAATGTCCGAAGAAAAAGATCTAGATAAAAAAGTTGACGAGTTAGAAGCAGCTAAAGAAAAGTATCTCAGCGATAATACTGTTATTAGTATAGGCGGCTATGCTTTTACACCTGCTAAGTTGATGATTGCCGGTGGTATCATATCATCTGTTCTCGGTGGTCTATATGGTTCGTTTGAAGTATACAAAGACTATATGGATATGAAAGATAAAATCGCAAATTATGTCACACCCGACCTAACTGAGATTTATAAAAAGATGGAAGTCTTAGACGCTAACACAGGCAAAATGGTTGAATACACACAAGATATTAAAAACGATCTTAAGAACGATATTCGAAGAGTGGAAGGTGTAGTTGAAAATCTTGAAAGAAAAAGTAGCAGTGCTATCAGAGATACTGATAATACTGTTAAAGATATTAAACGAGAAGTGGATACTACAACCAAAGAGCTGAGAAAAGATGTTGACGGAACTCTTAAAGAAGTTAGAAGGTATAGTGATCAGACTATTAAAGAAGTCAATCAAGAAATGACACGTAATCAGAAAGAAACACAAAACGAATTACGTGCTATTAGAAGAGAAGTTGACGATAAAATTAAAAAAGCGTTAGACAACCCATTGTCTAACTAAGGAGGAGAGAGATGGGAGAAGAAATTAAAGATGTAAATGCTAAAGTCGATGAACTTGAAGCAGCAGCAAAAAAATATGCTAGTAAGGATACAGTTATTAGCATTGGCGGTTACGAATTTACGCCTGCTAAACTAATGGTGGCTGCTACTATTGTGTCGTCTGTACTTGGTGGACTGTACGGAGCATTTGAAGTTTACAAAGATTATACAAGTATGAAGAAACGTATCGCCGAATATGTTGCCCCAGACTTATCTGAACTAAACAAGAAGATGGAATTGACCATGCAGAACAGTGAAAAGTCTGTTCAGTATACACAAGACATCAAGAACGATTTGAAGCAGGACATTCGCAGACTCGAAAAGGTTGTTGAACAGGTAGAGCGTGACGGTAAGCAGTTGTCTCGCGAAACAGAGCAAGACCTAAGAACTATTCGTAAAGAAACAGACATGAAGATACAACGAGCTTTGGATAACCCATTAGCAAAATAATAGTAGCATATTATCAAAACAAAAAGCCCAGAAGAAATTTTGGGCTTTTTTGTTAAATAAACGTGCAGTAATTATTAGGAGCGAAGGAGCGATATGAATGCTGATTTAAAATTGTTTAAATGGGTGGTTATTCTGTTAGCACTTCCTTTGGGTCTAGCTATATTTGGTGGTGATAGTTTTCGCTATCCATGCCAAGACCCTAAAAACTGGGATAAAGAGATGTGTAAGTTGCCTACTTGCGATGTTACACGAACTTGCCCAGAACACATCTTTAAAGGTGGCAGAGATCCTAGACTAGGACCTCCAAAAGATGGAGAAGTTTCTCCAACAACGAAACCAATGGTTTCAGTACCTCAAGATAAAGGATGCAAATGATGGAAATTCTAACAAAATTTAAAAAAGAAGATAAGGACACAGGAGAACACTTTATCTATACCGAAGAGCAATTAATGGCTAGACTTAAATTCTTTATTGGAATTTGTCTAGCACTAACATTAACAGGAATCGTTTTTGTAGTGTTGTATTCGATTATTTTCGTTACACAACCACTAAACGCTATATCTCCAATTGATCAAAAATTCTTTGAGTTGATCATACCGATCGCTACATTCTTAACAGGAACCCTGTCAGGTATTATGTTAGCTGGTAATGACAAAGATCTTAGAGCTAAAGCATTAGAAGCTGCTAACAAAGCCCCAACAGTATCACCTAGCCCTAGCACACCACCAACATCCGGCGGATTCAGTGCTTCAGCTAATTTTGGTGGTGCTAATTTAAGTTTTAGCAAACCAGCAATGCCAACACCGGGAGCGACACCGGCAGCAGGACCGTTTGGAGCCGCAAGCTCTTTCAGTCCGCCAGCTCAACCAATGATGAGTTCATTAGGCAAACCAATGCCTGTACCTCCAGAAGATCCTGAGCTGTAATTAAAAAAGCCCGTTTTAAACGGGCTTTTTTTTCTATCCAAATTTGCTCATCTGGAACATAGACAGTATGTTCCTTGTTTTTATTGTAGATTTTCTCTGCTCTATCTTTACAGAGTCAAGTTCTTTGCTTATAAATTCAGGATCCTCTAATGAGTCTACGGTCAATATTCCTAACTCAAACCCTGTGGTAAGATCTAATTCTAAATCGTTAGCAAAAGTATTATAGACCTTGTCTAATAGTACATCATGATTTCTTAGACATAAATGATTGTACCTAGGATCAACACCTTGTATGAGACTGTTATAAGCATTGTTGGTATGACCGCCAGGTATTTCGGGAGTAGCTACATTTTCTGTAAGACTGCCCTTAGAAAATTTTATATTGTCAAATTCATCGTACCCAGGGACCATCTGATCAAATCCAAAAATCAACAACGGGTTACGCCATTTTCGTTTATCTGCGATCGCCGACAACCAACCGATCCTTTGTAAAGTTGCTATGCTATCTAGCTGCGGACGTTGTACATATCTTTCCCACATGGCCGCAGTCTTAGCTATGTTTGGATCTATGTGGTCAGCATCATTTAGGAATTCCACTTTGCCTAATGTAGGATCATCAGTGACCCACCACCTTCTAGCAGGATGTGTGGCCACAATCAACAGATAATCATCAGATTTTATTTCAGGTAACTGTACCTGTAACATGTACCAGGCATGTTCTTGGGCTGAACCGATAGCAGAAAAATTAGTAAAGCCATTACAGCCTAATTTTTGTGCCAGTCGGTACCACCAGGTCTTTTCTTGATCGCGACCTTGCTTTTCTGCTGCTGTAAAACTATCTCCGACGATGTATAATCTAGGCATGTAATTAATTATCTATGATTAAATACTGTATGTATGATTTATGGAAACCATATAACGACCTGTTTGACTTCAACGTTTGGCTACTGCTTCAATGTCACTACATGCCTGCTTATCTAATAGGCAAACAGGATGAGTGGAAAGATTGGGTGGGGTCTAGTTTAAACGGGTGGCGTGTATCTAATCTTTGCAAGCCCAACTAGTTCAAATAATTTAAACCACATCCAACCGATATCAAATTCGAACCAGCGACGACTCAGTTTAGGATTAGCAGGGTCTAAGTGATGATTGTTGTGTAGTTCTTCACCACCAATTAGTATACCAATAGGACTTACGTTACGACTGTGATCATCGGTGTGTCCATTGCGATAGCCCCACCAGTGCCCAACACCGTTGATAAAGCCCGCGGCCCAGAATGGAATCCAAATCATCTGTACACCCCATACTAGAAAACCCCACAGCCCAAATAATAATAGGTCTATGACCAGCATTAAGAGAATGCCATGGCGGTGATATCTAGTATAGAAAACTTCGATACGATCTTTAGGAGTGCCTGCTCCGTATTTGATGACCATGTTAGGATCTTTGGTTGCTTCGTGATATAAACTCCAACCTCCTAATAATAATCTTTTGATACCAAATACATGGGGACTATGGGGATCACCTTCGACATCTGTGTTTTGATGATGTTTACGATGTACTGCTACCCAGGCCTTAGTGGTCATTCCGGTAGTCATCCATAACCAAAAACGCATAAAATGACTTAATATTGGATTGAACTCGATGCCTCTATGTGCTTGATTTCTATGTAAGTATAGTGTTACACACACTATTGTGATGTGCGTCATCACTAACGTTGCTATAATTATATCCATCTAGTATTTATGGTAGTTCAGCAGTGCTTGACAAACTTATTAACTGAGTATATAATAATAGTATGAAAATTCAAATCGTATCAGATCTCCACTTAGAATTCGCAGACATTTTCATTAAAAACGAAAATGGTGCTGATGTCTTGATTTTATCAGGTGACATCATGGTAGCTAACGACCTTCACGAGTCGCCGCTGCCATCAACTCCCTATCTTCCTAACGAAGTTGACCCAGGAACTAAAAAAGGTCGTGCCGCTAGGTATCGCGATTTCCTTAGTAGATGCTCTTTCCAATTTAAGGATGTGATCATCATTATGGGCAATCATGAGTTCTATCACGGACGGTGGAATGCTAGCGTCCAGTGGATGCGTGACGAATGTAGTAGATTCCCTAATGTTCATTTCTTAGAAAATGATACTAAAGATATTGGTGATGTAAGATTTATCGGCGGTACCCTTTGGACTGATATGAACAAATACGATCCACTTACTCTACACGCTGTCCGAGACATGATGAACGACTTCCGTTGTATCCGTAACGATCAATTGGGATTTATTCCTTTGAAGCCTGCCGATACTGCTGAACGACACAGAAAAACTTTAGCATACTTTAAGTTCTGTTTAGAAGGCATGCCTAATACCAAGTTCGTGGTAGTTTCTCATCACACACCTAGTTTCCAAAGCTGTGCTCCAGAATACTCTCATGATCATATCATGAATGGTGCGTATCACTCTGAACTTAGCGAGTTTATACTTGATCATCCACAGATCAAACTATGGACACATGGACACACACATCATGCTTTTGATTACATGATCGGAGAAACTAGAGTGGTTTGTAATCCTAGAGGTTATGAGTCTAGTAACTGGAAGGAACAAACTGGTTGGGATATTAATAAGATTGTTGAAGTATGAACATAACTGTTTACAGTCGGAACCGATTGTACGAAACATTTAGTAAATGGGACGTACCTAAAGACTATGCTGACCCTATAGCCAACTATTTGGTCTATGGATACCAGCCTGGCGGATTCTTTACCTCTGTGCTAGCCAATGACTTTCACGGTGCTATCGCTCGCAGTCATCCTTCCAACACTATAGAAGCACTCAAAATGCTCAGCGGGTGGATAGGCGAGTGTATGCCCCGTGAAGCTCACGGCGGCTATGATGTTGTTAGCAATTGGTGTTATCTACCGCCCAAAGCTCGTAGACAAATCCTAGAAAACCGTGAATTAATTTATACAGAACAAGAAGAAGTTATTATGGCTCTTCGAGAAGAATCTACAATTGAACCGATACTGTATTAAAGGAGTTGAGGAATGAGCAACCTTTGGTTTAACATCCGTTTTGGTACCAGGCATTTTCAGTTCTCTAGAGACTGGGAAGTCTCCTTCCGTGTTAATCCTTACTTCCTAGAGAATCCACCTACTAAGTGGTTTGAAGTGTATTGCGTATTTGGAAAGCAGGTTGGTTTATGATTGATTATCACGAAGCCGTTAGAGAAATGCACAAAGGCCGTGTGGTCAAATACGTTGGTACAGTCAATGGCAATGTAATGACAGATCGTGGCTGGAGTTGGTGTATGTGCCGTGGTTGTATTTTTCCATATCAAGATGGACCCGTATGGGAATTAGCAGGCCGCATGGTCTATGATCCAGACTTTCGTTATGTGCTTACTGGCGAAACAGTTGATCCGCGAGCGTGGAAGCCAGAACGGAACCAAGACCGTAAAGAGATTCGATCAAAGTTAGGCTACAGTCGTATCGGAAGGAACAATGTATGACGGAAGGTGATCGAGCAGGTTGGTGGGCAGTCGTATATCTATTAATGGTAGGTGCGGCTGCTTACTTTACAATCTTTATGATCGTTTTCAGTTTTGTTAAAAAAATGTTTTGGAGTTGAAGAATGATAAACGAACATTTTAAAAATCAAATCGAACAAGGTGCTAAAGAAATGTTTTTCTATGCTATTGAGCAGGAAGGCAACTTGACGATTCAACGGCATCGAGGCACACTAGATACATTCCCTGATCTAGAATATGTCCGTCATTTAACTGATGGCGTGCCTCTATTCAAGGAAATGACATGAAAAAAATCTATTACGAAAAAATTGGTCGCAGATATGTGCCTGTGGCAGAATATGACAACGACTTCCTAGACAGCTTTACCAAAGGTAATCACTTGGTAATGAGCTATCCTGGTGGAACTAGTCGCAGGTTTAATATCGACCCGGCTTATGCTCCTATGATCGCTGCCAGCCGTGTTGCTGAAGATGAAATTTGTCGTGCAATCAGCAAGGCCAGCGAACTACGACCACAGCGTACTCTTCTCACCCCTGGTCAAAAGTCTGCTTGGAAAAATCTAGCCGAAGAACTAGGGGACGAGTTAGCTACTCTCAACGGATTATGTATCCGCGATTGTGCTGAAGCAGGAGTAAAAGCCATGCAGGAAGAAGCAGACAAATTAATGAAACACGAAAGTGTTCGCAAGGCCTACGATCATTTTATGTTGATGTGTCAATTAGTAAAGGAAAAAAATGAGCTCAGTGTTTGATTTTGACGAAATGTTTGGTTCAGCCGTCGCTACGTCAGCACATCCCAACTACGGAAAAGCAATTAATGTAGTAGAATTTCCCACAGTACACAAAGACGACAACGAACCAATTAATTTAATCTGGCCTAACATTAATCAAGGCCCATGGATTGCCGGCGGTGCCTGTCTGCGGTGGTATCAAGGACAGCCTGTGGGCGACAATGACATCGATGTATTCTGTGCTAATGCCAAACAGGCTGCGGATATCATTGCTAACATCAAAGGGTATGGTCGATATAGTACTAAATTTGAAAGCGAAAACGCAGTGACCTTAGATTATTGGTCAAAAGAAGATTACAATAAACGCTGGACCATCCAGGTTATTACCAAAAGATATTTTTCTAGTTTAGATGAAATTATCAACAACTTTGATATCACTGTCTGCGAAGTTGGTACTGCTGGTAATGAATGGAAGTTGGGTCCAACTACTGCTCGAGATATTCGCGAACGTAATCTTAGATTTAAAATGCCTCTACAACCAGACGCACTTAAACGATTGACCAAATATTGGACCTACGGTTATCGACCAGTCGAAGGAACTATAGAAGCTATCCAAAACAATCCCGTAGCCAAATGGCAATTTAGTGCCGAAACTGAGGACTATCAAAATGCGTTCTGAACAATCTTGGAGTCTACTAGATCCTAGGCCCGTACTACTATATCTGCCCAATATTGATGAGTACATTGTCTATTGGAACGGTATCGTTATGCCTCATACTATGGCACTATGTTTGGCTATGGAAAATTTTGGAGTATGGGCTACTCCAGAGATGAAAACTGCCATGGAAAAAGACTACGAGCGTATCTATTATGCTAACGGGTTTGATACCCGTGCTTGGGATAGCAAAGTTTCATCGAGCCCAGTCTACCCATATCTCAAACGTATTATGGGTGATCATCTTACGAAAGTAGTAAAAGATAAAGATGCTAAAGATGTTATCGGTTGGTTTGATTACAAAAAAGCAAGGAGAGCAGAATGATTAAAATTCTTTTAACTTTTATATTTTTTACCACAGTGATTGCATTTGCTATCAAAAAGGTAAGACAAATGACAGGTAAAGAAACATGGGCGTTGACTAAGACCGTTAGTTATGCTATACTTGTGTCATCGTTAGCATTTGCTGTAATGATCTCGATCGTTATTTTATTTTAAGGAAACACAATGAAACGTATTTTTACTCTCTCTATTCTTGCCGCGGCTGTTCTGGCTACTGGCTGTACTCGTATCGAAACCGGTGAGGTCGGTGTGCGAGTTGGTTTCGACAAGCAGGTCAAACCCGGCGAACTATTGCCCGGATCTTTTAATCAAGTTATTATCGGTGATGTCTTGACTTTTCCAGTCAAGGATGTTAACGTGGTCCTCGAGAACATGACGCCTGTGGCCAAAGACAACAGCACAATGAAAGACTTTGATGCTGTAGTAGTCTATAACATCAACCCACAAAGTGTAGCAGAATTGTATTCTACCAAGAACAAGGCATTCCACGCAGAGTTCAAAGGTGACACTTATGTAATGTATAACTACGTTGTACAGAATGCTCGTAACGCGGTCTACAAAGCCGCTCGTAAGTACGAAGCACTGGATATGGCAGACAATCGTGAGCCTATGGAAAAGTACATCCAGGAAGAAATCACCCGCAATCTCGCCGAAGAAAAGCTCGATGGCACCATTATGATCAGCCAAGTGTTGATTCGTAATGTCGTACCAGCAGATTCAGTTGTAGAATCGGCTAATGCTCTTGTCCGTGCTAAAAACGAACTCAAGCAAAAGGAAGTTGAAGTTAAGACTGCTGAAGCTGAAAGCCGCCGAATGGTGGCCTTAGCAGCAGGCAATACAGCACAGTCGTTGGAATTTAAGAGACTTCAAATTGAAGAAACTAAAGCACAGGCTATGCTCGAAGCTGCTAAAAAGGGTAGTTTGATGATGGTCCCTTCAAACTCTTCTCCGTTGATTAGTATTAACGGAAACACTGGCAAATAAAAGGTCAGCGTCTGTAGCTAAGTGGAACAGCAGGAGCCTCTAAAACTCCAGATGCGTGGGTTCGATTCCCACCGGACGCACCAAACATATTATTAAATACATTTTTAAGGAGAAGCCAAATGGCCTAGATTGAATACGCTTGTAAGGACGTGGTGTTCCATTTTAACAAAAAACACCTAGAGGACCAAACCATACCTATGTGGGTCCTAAAAACACATGGGGAATCATTTTACGTACATCACGTAACCTGCGAGATACCTTGGACTACCAAGGAAACCCCAGACAACTCGCATACCAAAGGCAGTATCAAAGTCAAAGATTGTCTGTTGACCATTGACGAAGAAAACTCTGCTACTATCAGCAATCTCACAGTATTTGATAAGATTCGATTACGCAATCAAAAGTTGGGTATTACTCGTATCATATTCTCTTGGGGATCTAAGTTTCACACAGCTCTAGCAGGCAATGAATTCAAACACAGTCCGTTTAAGAATGTTGAAGGCGGCTGTGGCAGCAGTTTTATCATCTGTGATCTGTTGAAACAAGAAGAAGCTACCTTTGCTGCTTTGAAGTATCCAAACAGTTTTCGAATACTCAAACCCAACGAAGGTTATTATCAAGCATATGATAAAAAAGGCCCGATTTGGGAAGAGGATGATCTCGACGACGAATAATACTCTCTTACCGCGAATTAATTAAATAAAGTTTTAAAGGAAGCCACTATGAAACACCTAGTAGTAGTGGCGTTTCTATTCAGCCTTACTAGCTCTATAGCCAACGCCCAATTTAGATACGATTATCCTATCGTCTGTGATAAAACTCAAAAACTAGTCGAAAGCCTTTCACTCAATTTCAAAGAAAAAGTATCCTGGGCAGGAAGGCATGTTGATGACGAATCTATGTATTCGCTCTGGGTAAATGAGCGTACAGGCAGCTGGACTCTACTCAAAATGAATCCCGAAGTTGCCTGTATTTTGGGCGTCGGTGAAGAATCTAAATTTACAATTGGCGATTCAACTTAAACAAATATTTCAAAATACAGCTTGACACAGATTAGATTTCATGCTATACTGTATAAACATGAAAGGAGTGTCATGACTACATTACAACTAATTTTGGGCATCGCTTCAATTTTTTCGTCGGGCGTTTTGGCACAACTATATTCTTCGAAAAATGACGAACGTGATTTTTATATGAGCGTCATTGGATTTTCTTCCGGTGTGTTTATTCTTATTTCAATGATTGGATCTATTGTATGATTACCATTAAAGAATTTATGGAAATCTGTGACTACAAAATCACAGAGGGCAGCGAATACTGCTGGCAATGTTTTGGCCCAAACGCTTATCGTTTAGATTCTTGGAACCAAGAACAAGACGGCCACACTGTTAGTATCATATTTGATACACGCACCCACGTAGTCTATGAAGCCACAGCTTACGATTACAAGCGTGAACGAGCTTATCGATTAACCAATCCTGATTTTAAATCAGCACACACCGCAGAGTCAGCAGAGCGTGACGTTGACGAGAATCAAGCATGGGACGATGTCAACTATGTCGATCTCGATGTCGACGACGACTTTATTCAAAAGTCATTGGCCATTGTCAATAACGAGGACTACGATACTCGTGTTAGTGTTCCTGTAGATTTCACAGACGAAGAATTGCTGACTTATATGAAAATGGCACACGATCGTGACATAACCTTTAACCAATTGGTTGAAGACGCACTTAGGGCTGCTATTGACGAATTTAACATGCGAGAAGAATATGATTTCTCAGATGCCGAACATGGCCCTGTAGAAGAGTCTATCAAAAAAATCAAGAAGAAAAAGAAAGGAAAGTAATGTCTGACGCACAAAAGTTTTTAGAAGACCTAAAGACTGGGGTACGACATGTTGTAATTAATACCTGTTATGGCGGCTTTGGTCTAAGTGAGCGTGCCATAAATGAGTACATGAAGTTAGCAGGACTTACTGAAAAAGATTTCCATGATCGAGATATTCCTCGTGACGATCCTTACCTTATCAAAGTCGTCAAAGAACTAGGTATAAATGCCAACGGTACTCACGCTAATCTTAAAATCGTAGAGATTCCTGGAGATGTATCTTGGCACATAGGTGAGTACGATGGCAACGAGTGGGTAGCCGAGGATCACCGATCATGGAGTTGATCAGATTCAGTTTTGGCAAGGATCGATATCACGAACAAAGAGCTATGCTCGATTGGTGTGAAAAAAAACTAGGCCCTGGTGGTTACTACGCATTTACAAGAGATCCCGAGAATGCTAAATGGAGTATTGACAGTATGTTTGGACATACACATTTCTTCTTCATTGATCCCAAAGATGCATTAATGTTCAGTTTAGTATGGCAGTAGGTAAAGGTTTAAAGGTTGGTAGTGTGAACGAGATCTTGGCAACGAGATCTCGTGCCACCTTTAGTCATCGCATAAACTTTCAAACCCTAGGTTATGTAACTCTGCCTAAGATGAAGGAATGGTGCGATGAGAATTGTCTAGGTCTTTGGAGATGTCAGGATATACATGCTTTGTATTTTCAATTCGAAAACGAACGTGATGCTACAATGTTCATGCTCAAATGGGGCAGTGCGGAAGGTAATAAATTGAAATGAGAGAACTTAAAAAAGAACTATGGCCTTATAAAGTCAAGGTCCTCGAAACCGAGTTCGACAGTTCTATAACTGACATAGAGATTTGGTTAGGAAAACAACTAGGCACATTTAAAAATCGATGGAATGTTGTGTATCATCACAACAAAACCTATTTCTACTTTCGTAAGAGCGAAGATGCTACACTATTTGCGTTGAGGTGGGCATAATGCATCAATGGCAACTAGATATGTTAGATAAAATGACACGATATAAAGGCAAAGGCCTTGTTCAAATGACAGGACGCCAAATGGGCAAGAGCACCTTCAGTGGCCAAGCCTTTCAACGATTATGGGACGATATTAATGACAGACCTATAGAAGACTTAAAACTAAGTGAAGGCACAGTCTACGGTTCCCGTTATTACTGTGTAGAGCCAGTTGGCGGTAGTTGGCTGCGTATGGAGACATGGTGTTTAGATACATTTGGATCTAACGGAAGTGCCTGGGATAAAGATAAAGCACCCGAACCTAATGCTCGATGGTATATGAATGATCGACGATTTTGGTTTAGAAGTGAGGCAGACAGAACGATGTTTGTATTAAAATGGCGTTGAATCATCTAGACATCGGCAGGGGCTATGTGTTAAGCTATGATAGCAGAGATATCCCATTGCCTTGTGAGTTAAGAGAATCTGTATGGTCTTGGTGCAAACAACAGCAAATACAGTTAGAAGGTCACAAATATGGTGTCGCTGGTATGGATATTTGGCGAGTAAAGGATGACAGCCAGCGAGTAAGGTTTTTATTAAAATGGCAATAAGAACACTAAGAAGAAAAGTTATCATCCGCGAATACGATTTCAAACGTGTTCGAGATCAAGCATTCGCTCCCTTGGCTATGATGGGATCATCAGAGACTCTATATGATAGAGCAGAGTTTATGCCCCTTAATCAAGAGAATCTTGAAAAACTCAAAGTTATAGATATACTTCGAAGTAAAAAAACAAAAATCTCAGAAGTAGATCTAGATCTTAAAAGGCCTGCTCTATTAGTGGCTCAGTTACGGGATTATCTCTACAGCGACAAATATTATAATTGGCATGTGACTGTAGACGAAGAGGGCTATGTCTGTGTACAAGCCCGTAAGAACACTCCTAAGACTCGATTAGGATGGGCTATATTTGAAAAGGACATAAAATGTCGAATCTAGAAGACGAAATTGTCAACGAACTGTCTACTCAGATGCAGAGTGAAATAGATTTTTCTATATTATCCGATATGCTGGTACAGGCCTGCGGTTGGAAAAAAGTTACACTGACTAGATTCTTTAGCAGGAAACATTCCGTCAATATCCTGATGTGGTGCGAAGAACATATCAAGCATCCGTTTGAACACAGAGGATCTACTTTTGTTTTTGAAAACGAAGGAGATGCTATTAACTTTACACTAAAATGGTTATAACACAACGAATCTACGACGGCTGCGATTGTTACCCCTGGATGGAGGTTCGTGCTTGGTGGCCAGTGCAAACTATCGCTGGAAAATATGTGTGGGGTAGAAAGATCTACAAGAGAAAATTTTGGGCAGTGTGGGGTACAGGTTTCCATATGGAACCGGAAGTTGAGTATGCTGAACTATTTGATATTTTAAATTATGGGCAGACTTAAAGAACATTATTCATTCCCAAATGCTCCAGATAGAACGCCAGCGATAAATCAAAAACTAGCTGACACCTATTTTCAGCACCATTCTCCCTACACTCACCGTCCACCTAAACATAAGTACAACGTCGTAGGGGATCGTGTGGAAGAAGTCAAAACAATCATAGTACATGAGTTTTCAATGGGAGATGTCGAGGATCCTGACTTGTATGCTGCTCAGCCGTTATACGAATGGGAAAAAAGTGATAAAGGCCAGTGGGTGATGAAGAACGCCTGCGACACGCCTACTTGGTATAGAATGGCTGATATGTTTAACTACGGGTACCGATATCAGATACGGGCCAAACTAATGGGTCCAGCACTCACAGAATGGCTGTTAAGGTACGGCAATTGAGCAACGATCCAAAATCCTTTATCAACATGGCCCACAAGACTGTAGGGGCTGTATTATTAGAAGATGACAAACTAATGTCAATCTTACATTCATATCATGTTGTTCGTTTAAACAGCGATGATGACTTCAATGACAAACTTACTTGGTGTATGGAACATTGTCAAAGTAAATTTAGAGACATACGAGAATCCAATTGCCGTGCTTGGTATTTTCAAAACGAACAGGATGCTAGTATGTTTGCTATGAGGTGGTCTTGAACAGCACATTTATAGTTGAAAAGAAGAATAGGGTTATTTTTCTATCCGATTACAAATTTTGGGCCGAACACGAAGAAGAATTAAAACAATGGTGTAAAACAAATGCCTGTGTATTCCAAGGAATGACTGTTCAGTATTTTGATGACAACACTTTGGTATTGTTTGGTCTAAAATGGTCTTAGTCACTGTTGACTTTCTAACAAGTTTCTGTTACAATAAAATATCATCAACGAGTATAGAAAGTCTGTTATGCCTCGACAAAGAGCACGACTCACCGATAAACAAGAACGTATTCTAGTACAAGCCCAATTGATGGGTTTGACTCCTCACGATATGCAAAGGATCAGCAATAGGTTGATCGCATTACAGAAAGAAGCTGAGGAAATTAAAAATATCAACGATACTATTTCGGGATATACCTGGATCAAGAATGACAAAGAGTCTTGGACTATCACCACCCCCGAAGGTTATGTCTGTAAGTTTGGCAAGCCTATGAAAGGTGGTAGGATGTATTGGGAAACTGTTAAAGATTATCCTATCACTATAACCAAACCCGGTACTGCTTTTAAAACTCGTGTACTACAGAAAAAACAGGTGACTATTAGAAATGTATGGCTGGCTAAACTCTGTCCAGAAAACAGTAAAGAACTCTACGGAATGATTAAATGGGTCAGTCAACATCTACAATGGGAGCTACGTAAAAAATGACCATTGAACAAGCAACCATTGTAGAGATACTACCTACCGAAGTTTGGTATGAAAAAGATTTCTTCGGAACGGTCCATATCAAGATGAAACATCAAGGTATGGAACCTTTCACATTCATGCAGATGCACTACAACTATATGTATACCAGCAATGGACATCAGCATGATATGGTCAAGCGTATTGGACAACTGTTAGGAGTAGAAGACATTCAAAGTCGTGAATGGCAAATGCCCGAAAGTTGGAAAGTAAGTTCTAGCGAAGTTGACGAAGAACTTCGCAACGGAATTATCACGTCGATGTGTTATACACAGCGACATGATTATGGTCTAGACAAAGATATCGGCAATGGATTTATTTCTGAAATCAGTTCAGGGATGACCAACGACGAACGACAGGCTTTGTGGAATCAGATGGCACAGATTTTTGATAATAACATCGCACCCTATATGGAGTTCATATGAATGAACGAATTCAAGAACTTGAGAAACAATGCTGGAGCCATAGAGTAGATGGTGCACTAGTAGATGGACAGTTACATTTTGATACACAAAAATTCAACAAACTAATCATCCAGGACTGTATTCAGACCCTGCGTAGCAACGGCTACGATGATGCGGCACAATGCCTGCACGATATCCACTTTGGATTGGATCATCCTGTATGAACGAACGAATTCGAGAACTTTGGATCAAGGCTGCTGAATCTACAGCCGCTTTTCCTAGTGGACAAAATAACTCTTGGGAAACTCAGGTTAACTTTTTAGACAAGTTCGCCGAGTTGATTGTGCGTGAATGTATGAATGTAGCAGTATATAAGAGTGACGGTATGATGTTTACTGCTGATATAGCAGGACACCGAGCAGCGGGTAGAGAAATCGCAGCGAAAATGATTAAAGAACATTTCGGAGTTGAAGAATGACCGAACGAATAGCAGAACTTGAAGCAACATTACGAGACCTTTACGAAGGACGTACTTTGGTTATTCCGGCCGACCTTGATCATGCTTATCAAATGATGAATCTATCAATGATGTATATCAGAGACGACCAACAACGAGTAATGAGTTATTTAAAACAGGATACTGTAAATGAAAATCGGATTTAGTCTAGGTCGTTGTATTCGCGATATTGTCGACGGTGATGTTAGTGTTGACGATGTGGCATTCCTTATCACAGCTACAAATGTCCGAGATAGATCACAGCTCGATAATGTCATTGGTGTTTATATGAATGAGCCTGGATATCTGTTAGGCAAGGATTATCATCAGTGTATGGAAGTAGCACAACTATTATGGGATACAAATAGAATTCTACAGCCTCGTGCTCAAGGCATGCATAGACATGCTCAGCCGGAAAGCTCTATCTGGGTTGATATTTTTCCTACACAGACTAGCGACAACGACTCTGTCAAGAAAGCCTGGAATGCCTATAGATTTATGCTACATATGGTAGAGAACGTAGATACGGAGGCTACGGAAGTTTTTAAAACATAAGGAGTGCGGTATGGAAATTAAGAACGGATCTAGATGGTCTGCTTCAAACGGTAAAGTATATCATGTATTACATGTCATAGAGCTTGAGGGGCACACGTGGGTACATTATATCTTAGAAACCAAAGAACAAGATATCAATAAAGAATTTAGTTGTTATCAAGAAAGTTTCTTATCACGATTTACCCCGTTACCAGAATGATTAATATACATCTCAATTTACGTATTCCTGGAAGTGATAGATTTCGAAATATCAAATGCTTCCACGGAATAGTACCATTTAGCCAACATAAGTTTTGGGAGACACAGATTTACAAAGGATCTGATATAGTCGACCTTTTTCTGCGAGTAACCGCAAAACAAAGTCACGCCGGAATACACATTGGCATTGGGCTGTTAGGCGTTAACATAGAGTTCCAAATATACGATAATCGGCACTGGAACAAAGAAAATGGCTGTTGGCAAACCCATTAACAGATGCTATAATTACTTTTAAAGGATAAGTAATAGTAAATTATGGAGCATCGTGTGAAAAAACTGGAAGATTTCATAGCCGAAGATCGGATTGATCTCAAACTACTTGAAAATCACACACATTTTATCAACGGCGAAATCAACGAAGATTCTGTAGGTCCTGTAGTAAAATGGTTAGTTTACGAAAATTTAGATACATCTAAAGAAAAAATTCTCACGATCTATATCAACAGTACAGGCGGAGATTTATATCAAGCATTTGGATTGATTGATGTCATGCAGGCCAGTCCGCATGTCATTCGCTGTATTGGGATAGGTGCTGTGATGAGTGCCGCGTTCCTTATTTTTTCAGCAGGCGACAAAGGTCAGCGATATGCTGCTAAGAATACCAGTTTCATGTGCCATCAATTCACAGAAAATACCGAAGGCAAATATCACGATCTTAAAGCATCTATGAAAGAAAACGATCTCTGTAACGAGCGGATGGTAGTAGTATTAAAAGATGCTACAGGGTTAGCCCCTAGTATCATCAAGAAAAAACTTTTGCCGGCCAGTGACGTATATCTAACCGCAGAAGAAGCCGTTGAACTCAAAGTAGCAGATCATATTTTAGAATGAGGCCCATATGAACGTTGTGTCATTAGATCCAAAACAGAAAAAAGATGGAGAGCGTAAAGAATCGATGCTGGAAGTGTTAGCAGAAATACAACGACAAATCGACGAAGGTGAGATAACAGAATTCGTTGCGTGTTCATTAAGAAGAGACGGAGATGCCCAAGTACATGCTAGCTGTCTCGATCTCGTTGGTGGTGTGGGATTGTTTGAAGTTGGTAAGCACTTACTAGTACAGACTGATCAAATGTTGTAAAAATGCCACATTAGTCTACAAAAAACTCATTGACATATAAATAAACAGACAATATAATAAGGACATGGTTAGGAACGCAGAAAAACTTTTTTTGCCAAAACAAAAATAGTGGTTGACAGCGAGACTAAATAAATGTACAATTAAGACATGCGTTAGAAATAGCGTGTTAACAAAGGATAAAGAAAGCAAATGAAAACGACATCATTACATAGACAATGTAAATCGATAGCCCAGTTAGGAGGCGTAATGCCCTCTGCTTGGTTTGCGATTAATAGTCTATCATATGATCGTACACCAGAGCTACACCCGGGGTCCATGGAGACGATGAGTTAACAAAAAAGTAAACTCAAACTTCAAAAGGACCCCAGGATTAAAAACCCTGGGGTTTTTGTTTGTTAAAAGGAAAAATGACAGATATAGATTATGCAAAATTAAATGAACGGATCGTTGAACAGGCTTATGAAGCCGCTCTTAGTAATACTCTTACTAAAGAACAGCTTCAAAAACTTATTCAAGATAAGTTTGAACGTGCTAGAGTGTATCACGAAGCGTTAGCGAAAGCACCAACGTTTAGTGTAAACTAAAGTACAAAGTGTGAAGATACCAGTAACGAGGACTGGGCCCTGCACTTAAAACATGGGGCGAACGGGCGGCCTACCGGATGAAACTGTGGCGAAAACGCAGGAGTATAAATGGTAGCGTATTAAAGCATTCTATAGGGACGGCTGGACCCATAGATCAGTATCGCATAGCGAGCGTTATTAGAGTGCTTTAATACACACTCTTCATTCACCCTTTGACGGTGTCTAAAAGCATAGCGGAGAGTGTTACAATTTTATATCGCGGTGGACTTCTGGGTTAGGTCATCACCCTTTCAAGGTGACTAGGCGGGTTCGATTCCCGTCCGCGATACCAGTTTTGGACTGTGTTCCCTACGGCGGACTGTAAATCCGTTGCCTTAATATGTAGGGTGGTTGGCGATTAGGTTCGATTCCTTCACGGTCCACCAAATTTGGCCTCATCATATAGTGGTTATTATACCGGCCTGTCTAGTCGGATATCGGAGTTCGATTCTCCGTGGGGTCGCCAAAATTTTATATAAGTAGATTTACGCCGCTTTAGTTAAATGGTATAACAGTTGCCTTGTAAGCATCAATCGTTGGTTCGATTCCATCAAGCGGCACCAAAATATTCCCCAGTAGCACAGCGGTAGTTGCACTTGACTGTTAATCAAGGTGTCCGTGGTTCGATCCCACGCTGGGGAGCCATACATAAATACCATATATCGGAGAGTTTTTATGGTGTTGACTAAAGTTACTTTTACTAGTGTTGAAATGGATTTTCCTAATTTTGACGAATTCATGAATTATAACTATCATGTATTAGGACATGATAAATTTATGGAACTAGCGTATATATTTTCAGATCCTATAATCGAAGGCACTATGTTGCCTTATGAAAAGGTACGCTGGGCGGATGATGGTAAGAGTGGTTTCATACAACGGTATCATGAAAGTTCTCTTCAATCAAAAGACTTTCAGTTAAAATTAATCAACTCGCCATCATTTGTTGAACTACAACAATTATTAGGCGAATTTCAAATATCTGTATCAATAGAGTCGGGTCCATCAGATGAGATTGATCTCAATAATGGTAACGTAGATTTTATTGATATCGACAGTCCAGGAGTGCTAAGACGCCCTGGCAAATAATCCAGGGGGTATGGTATAGTTGGGAACACACTAGCCTTGCACGCTTGAATCCGGGGTTCGAATCCCCGTACCTCCACCAAGTTTTTCCGAGTGTAGGATAGCCTGGTTCATTCCGCCTGCTTTGGGAGCAGGATGTCGCAAGTTCGAATCTTGCCACTCGGACCAATATTGCCTCGTTAGTTTAATGGTAGAACTCCGTCTTTACACGGCGGTTACGGCAGTTCGATTCTGTCACGAGGTACCAAACAACGCACGATTCGTCTATCGGTCAGGACGCTGCCCTTTCAAGGCGGAAAGACGAGTTCGATTCTCGTATCGTGTACCAATTGCGGGATTAGTTTAATGGTCAAACGAAACTTTGCCAAGGTTTAGTCAGGAGTTCGATTCTCCTATCCCGCTCCAATAATTACTCACTAATGTAATGGCAGCATGACAGTCTCCAAAACTGTTCGTCGGGGTTCGAGTCCCTGGTGGGTAGCCAAGTTTTTATGCCTCTGTAGTTTAACGGTAAAACAGCGGATTTATATCCCGTGTGCAACAGATAATTGGCCAATGTGGGTTCGACTCCCGCCGGAGGCACCAATGACAATGTGAGGGTGGCAGAGAGGCCCAATGCAAGAGTCTGCAAAACTCTAAAGTCGTCGGTTCGAATCCGACTCCTCACTCCAAGTAATACCCCTGTACGCTAATTGGTAGTGCGGATTCTCTCAAAAGGAGTTGGCTGTCTGTTCGAATCAGACCAGGGGTACCAAGTTATGGAAGCGTGGCAGAGCCCGGCTTATTGCGTTAGTCTTGAAAACTAAAGGCTCCGAGAGGGGTCCGTGAGTTCGAATCTCACCGCTTCCACCAATTAAAGTGAACGTAAAATATTTTCAGCTACAACTTGATTAGTGCTAGGACCGTAATGACCTGTATCTCTAGCATAGTCTAATCTAGCTATATTAGATAAAGACAAATGAACAAATTTAGCACCCGCCGACTCGGCTAAGTGTTGTATAGCGTGTAAATTTTTTAAATGATTAAATTTTAGATTTTTTTCATCAACAATCCATTCTTTATAAAAATTTGAATGGTTATGAGAAGAAGCTGACATATTGTGAGGTTTGCGACTTTCACCATCGAACCATTCAAGTCTTGACGAGTCAGGACTTTGATAAAGTACAATCTTAGGTTTCAACTGCTGTATCCAATTATATGCCATTCTAAAACAACAATCAGCACTAGTACTGTCTATGGCTAAATTGAAATTTGCTAGATTTAATTTTTTACTAATAATGTAGGACCACGTGGATTCATAAGGAATCCCAGTACCCAAAGTAAAACTACAACCCAATGATACTAGGTTATCAGTATTGGTAAATTCATCAGATCTAAAACCATAAGAATTAAATTTATAATTGATATGTTCAGTTAGACACCACTGTATTCGTTTGTCTGATTTATTATATCTAAACATTTCTTCACTGTCGCCCCTGTGCCACAGTAGTGTTTGATTTTTATATTGTTCGTTGATGTGAGCTTCGGTATTGAACATACGGATATTTATAGACAGTTTATTCCCGGATAGTTAAATGGTATAACAATCGGCTGATAACCGGTCATTACAAGTTCGATTCTTGTTCTGGGAACCAATTATAAGGAGAAAACAAAATGGGGCGGTCGCAGTTTTACTCATGGTCATAGTTTTAATAATTTTTATTGACAAAAATTTAAAGTGAGATTATACTATGGCACACAAGCAACAAGGTATTTTAACAAAAAGTCCTCAGTGGTGGAAACATCTCAAGGATTGGAAACGAGTGTTCTGGAAATCAGAACGCCAAGCACAAAAACGTAACATTAAACAAGGAGAATGACATGAAACGTGCTAAACGTTAGTGTCAACCTAGACCCCGTATTGGTCCTGGTTGGCACATTAAATCAATTTAATTACGACCAACCATGCTAAACTTTAGTGGCGAAGTAACCGGCTCTTAACCGGAGGAACTGAGTTCGATTCTCAGAGCATGGACCAATACGGGGCTATAATTCAAAGGTAGAATAGTCGGCTTTTAACCGATCTATCCCGGTTCGAGTCCGGGTGGCCCTACCATATAAAAACACATTGATTCGCCTCCAGGTAATAGTCAAATTGAAGCCGAGCAAGGATGCAGAGTCTCGGATTAAAGACTTAATGTGTTTCTATATGGTAAAGTAGCATAATGGTTGTGCAACACCTTCATACGGTGCCCGGTGTGAGTTCGAATCTCACCTTTACCACCAAGTTTTGTAAGTGTCAGCAAGTGAAGTCACGCTAATAAGGTTTCTTCGAAGGACCGAGTTAGTAAAAGGCAAATGGGTTCAACTCCCACCCTGCGGGGAACCGCGGGGGTCTGTAAAGGAGACTACGCTGGACGGAGCCCAAGTGATATCCATCACGTGTGCGGTCAGGCTAGGCGGCCGGTAGGTCCTGAATAAATCTACGATAAAAGTGACGTAGGCTTACAAATTCATTTTGTTGGGGGTTAGTTAAATGGTATAACCACGGATTTTGATTCCGTTATTAAAGGTTCGATTCCTTTACCCTCTGCCATGCTCTTATAGTATAATGGCTAGTACACTGTCTTGGTATGACAGGAATCGTAGTTCGATTCTACGTTAGAGCACCACACATCGGGCTTTGGTGAAATGGATATCATTACGGTCTTCGAAACCGCAGGTAGAGGTTCGATTCCTCTAAGCCCGGCCACCTTAAGGAGAATGTTATGAAATCAATGACTTTTAAAAATCGTATGAATGGAGAGCGTTTTGTCTGTGACGACGTCCGTACGGTCGAAGTTATAGATGGAGTAGAATATCTCATAGTACATCGACCCAACGAGCATCGCACATTTAAGATGCGTAAAGATGCTCTAGAAAAAGATACCGCTGTAGTGAAAGGGATATCACGAAACTTTGCGAAAGTTTAAGTTCACGTTCGACTCGTGGCGGCGGTGCCAGTTCAATGGTGTCTTTAGTGTAGTGGTAGCAAAGCTGACTGTGAATCAGCAGGCGAGGGTTCGATTCCCCAAGGCACCCCAAAGGAGTTATTATGGAAGCAGTAAAAACAATAAACTACCTAACCGGATC
>Ga0222712_10000427_pt1 | contig 55980 bp, 37 predicted proteins | sample C33_657DmetaG_FD_165043 | JGI IMG/M metagenome (GOLD analysis project Ga0222712, IMG submission 165043) | Estuarine water microbial communities from San Francisco Bay, California, United States - C33_657D | ecosystem: Environmental > Aquatic > Marine > Unclassified | place: USA: California... | reverse complement strand
CTGACTTTCCTTCAATCAGCTTAAGCATTGAACTTTGTGTAGCAGTATGTAAAGCTTCTGTTCTAGTACCTTGTGAATGAAATGATGCAAGCTTATCAATTTCATCAATAAAAACTACACCTTGCTCAACTAAATCAAGATCCCCATTTGATTTAGTGAAAAGATCATGAATTACAGCATCAACATCTGCGCCTTGAAATCCTGTAGGTGAAAAACCAGTAGCATCTCCAGCAGCAAAAGGAACATTCAATTGCTTTGCTATGGAGTTAATAATAAGAGTTTTGCCACTACCAGAAGGGCCAAGGAGAAGAATATTGTATTTTTCAGTTGGCTTGTCTAATTTAATGTTTCTAAGATGTTCAAAAACAGTGATAGATATACGTCTCTTAGCTTCGTCTTGACCTACAACAGTTTTGCAAAGATTATTAAAAAAATCTCTTGGTGTTAGTCTTGTACTTTCACCAGATTCAATTGGAGCAACTCTTTTGAATTGGACCTTTGCACCAGGAACCATTTCAAATAATTTTTCTCTCAATTCTTCTCCTGAAATTTCATCATCCAAGTTAAGAATAAAAGAAAGCAGGATATTACTTAATTGAAATTGACCTAAAATATTACCAACATGAAATACTTTATAATGCTCGTCACACAAGACTATTTTCTTAAGTGGCATATCAAGAATATTAACATCATCCTTGATTTCTTTATATCCCTTCTTACCACACAGAAAACACTTATAATCCTGCTGAATTAATACACCATTCTTAATCATAAAATAGGTTGTCCTTAGGAGGATTATACACCTAACTAATGGCTTTTCTGATTAAAGAAGCAATATCTCCAGGGTACCAATTTCCACCAGTTCTATCCATTGAAACACTGTGGATTTTATCATATTCAAACTTTCTTTCGGTGCCTTTAATAATCATAGCAATCATTTGATTCATAGAAGGTAAAGATTTTGGATTTTTTTTGTTAGCAGCCTTTAAATCTCTAAGTAATTTTTGTTTACCTTTGATTAATGGAATGTCTTTGCGATCAATATTGCCTTCTGCATATGCTTGTCTAAAATAATCATCATCAAAAATTGCTCTTAAGACATCAATATTGAATCCAAGTTGATGTGATTCTTTTGTAGTTAAAAGTGGATCATATTCAATCATTTGTGGATCACTAAGCAATTGTTGAAGCTTAGGAATGATTGCAACTCTACGCACTAAATCTGAGCCTTTTCCTGAACCTGACTCTGATGAATATGTCAATTGAACAGTGGCAGATCTTGGTCTTGGGGTATGAGATAGTGTTGCTTTTTGGAAGAATTGTCTTGCTTTTGCTTCATTGCTTTGTATTTGATCAGGAGTCATAAAAGCAAACTTGGCCAATTTATTATCAGAAATAAAGTAATACAGCCCAAGTTTATTTGGGATAATTAATGTTTTAGTTCCAAACTTCATTTCAAAAGGTTTTTTGTCAGTGCTTGGTCTTGACATATAACCTTCAATCATATCTGGTAAAGGAGAGCCAATTGATCTTAAATAAGCAATGTCTTCTGGATTGCCTAAATCAATTACATCTTTATCATGTGCAAAGGTTTGTTGAAAATCCTTTGGTGCTTCATCTTCTAGAATCTCACCAGTTTCTTCATCAATCTTCATTTGTGCAAATCTGAAACTATTTAAATTAAAACTTTTACCCATAATATTCTCCATTACATTTAATATTTATTATAGGTAAGAATTGGTCCTTTATAGGAGGATTAAGCATAGAAATCAAAGTAATTAATATGTAGTTTTAGTTGCGAGGTAAAATATGGCTCTACAAGATAACACTCTAAACAGGGGGCTCGGACAATGGGTAATTACCACCTATAATCCGGGTAAGTGTATTGGACCCATTGAAGGATATTTAACTGTGGGTAAAGACTTTCATATCATTTATAAGGATGAAAGAAACACAATTTGTTTATTCAATGTTCCATCTCAAAATGTAGCGTTTGCATTGAATCAAAAGTTTGTATCAGTTGATGTAATCGGTAAATAAACATGTGGTATAGGTTAAGCAAAAGTAACGGATATGACAAAACAAATCCATCTTATGAAAGTAAGATGATTGCTTACCTTGCCACAGAAGAATTAAGAGACTTGTTGGCAAAACAATTAAATTACAATCCTTCAAAAAGAGAATTAGAAAGTAAGGTGAGGAGACTTTTTAAAGAACTCGAAGAAAAGTACGGAAATATTGCCAATGTAAGACTTCAAACAAAAGGGGAACATCTTGGACCATTTATCAAAAAAATGGTTCATGATTTATTTAGCAAAAAGAATGCTGGAAAAAATTGAGCTTTTATTACAACAAAAACTTCATAATCATTCTAACAGTCAATTCCTCAACCTAGAAATCCTTTTAAGCCTTCATTCTTTTTTGAAAGGTTATGAAAATATACCAAGTGTATATTTCACACAGCAATCATCATCAGAAGACTTTATTAATCAATTATTTTTTGTTTCTGAAAAAGATTTAATTTTAAAAAATAAATTAAATATAAAGAAATTAAATATAAATCCATTTGATTTAAAGATCATTCCAATAAATAAAAGAAAAAAACTCCTAAGCTTGATTGAAGACACAATAAACTTCATTTATGGCGAGGGAGTTATTTACTATGACTTTTCGAGAGTTACAGCATTTAAAAACGACAATATAATTAATTTTATGTCAGAAAACAACATTACTATAGAAAGTAATTTATATAAAGTATTATCTGAAAGAGAATCTAAAAAGAAAATATTTGTAGATAAATATTGCAAATACAAAACAGGTTCTAAAAACTTCTCATGGCAAAGCATTACCGAATTAGCATTGATCGAAAAATTGAATCATCTATGGCAAGGATTCTGGGGAACAAGTGAAGTCTATAAATTGTTTTCTGAAGATGAAAAACTAATTCACTCTCTCATTATTAAAAAAGAACTATAATGATTCAAGCTTATTTAACATTCATTAGGAAAACTTTGCCTGAAAAATCTGAATACAGTTTGCTAGGTTTAAGTGAAATCGAAAACCTAAATATTCTTGCTGACTTTAATTTAAGTTCAGGACAGCCAATTGTTTGTTGCATTTCGAATAAAAAAATTATCAGTCTTTACAAGCTAAGTTCATCAGGTGACATAAATCAAATTTTTGGAACAATTGATCATTTGATGAATGTAGACACAATAAAAGATTTATCATCTAAATATGTAAAGAATTACAATGCTATCAAGCATTTTATGATGTATGGCTTTAAATGTATGAGCCCTGATGAAATAATAGAAAATTACAAAAAATTAATTATTTTAGAAGATAAATGTATTTCTAATTTAATTTCATCTGAAGTAAATTGGCATATTATCAAAAGAAACTTATCAAAAGAAGTTAGAAGATCAGACCTGAATATTCATTTAAAATCAAGGTTATTATCATCTTTTAACAAGCTTATGCAATTAAATAAAAACTATCTAAATAAGAAAATTGATATAGACTTAGATGGTTATGAAATTAAAATTATTATCTAAGTTCCATATGCATCTTGATTAGCTTTATTAAAGATTTGCATATTATTGACACATTGTTGACAGTGATTTTCTCCATTACCTAATCTCCAAACCTGTCTCCCGCTTGGCATTGTTTTGATCTCACAATGGCAAAACTCATGGACTGGTGGAGCTATGAAACCTGGGGGAAGATTGATCGGTAATGGAGTTTTGTTTTCAACTCCAACTGGTGTTTGAACTACTGGGTCAACTTGAACTGGTACAGGAGTAAAAGTTGGCTCATCATTTTGAGGCACTTCTTCTTCAGGTTCTTCAATATTTGGAAGTTGATTTACATCAGCAGGTTCTTGTGCATCCTGTTCATCATCTTCAGCAAAAAATCTAGTCCTGGTTTTATTATTGCCTCTATTGAGTGTGCCAAACAAATTGTATTGTAATGCTGTTTTGTACCACATGATTATTGTATTGAAAAATCTTCTTTTGTTTACCTTTATAATATACATATGAGTGATGTTTTTGATCCCAAGAAAATAATTGATTTTTCTAAAGATTATTATGCAATTTTAAATCTTAGTAAAACCGAGTTGCCATTTGGTAGTGATCGTAAAAGTAAAATTGAATTGACAAATAAACTTGATCAATCTTTTAGAAAAATGGCTAGAGTTTGTCATCCTGATTTTGGTGGTTCAAAAGAAGCTTTCTTAGATATTGTTCGTGCTAGAAGAATAATTGAAGATCCCATTTTAAGAAAGATTTATGACCAAGGAGAGTTCACTGAGGTTATTCAAAGCACTGAAAGTAATTCTGGATTCGAAGTTGATTGGACAAAAATTGGGACCTACAGAAAAGGCACAACAGAAGATACAGTTGGTTATTCTTTGTTCCTTAGTTTATGCGAAAGAAAAACTGAATTAGATATAATTCCAGCATTCATTCCTGATAATAATGAACATAATTATGAATGGGATTTTGTTTTAAACAATCACAAACAAGGTCAAAAAATTATAAAAGTTGTCATTTCAATTGTAAATGATGAATCTGAAGTTTTGAGATTAACATCTGGAGATGATGTCAAAGATTCATTACCATTTAAAATATATGTCTGCATTCCTAAAATTGGAGTTAGATATGTTAGAGATGACACGAAGATAGTTAGCCCATTTGGAAATGTTCTCAAAAATGGTGCCATTAAAAGTGTTGAATATAATGATCATCATTTTCTTGAAACAACTTCTTTAGATGAAGCTAAAGAATATTTAAAATCTGAACAATTTAAATTAGATCTTGATGATTTTAGAATTAATGGATCAAACCAAAAACACACTTCAAAGTCAGAAAATACTTGGATGGATAAAGATCAAATGAAAAAGTTCGATGCTGAACAATTGAATGTGATTTTAAAGATGAAAACAATTGTTACTGAAGCAAATGATTCTGCTGCTGACTTCCTAGAAAAATTAGGTGAAAACACAAATATTTCTAAGGATTTAGACAAGCCAGAGCTGCCAATTTAACAGGTTCTATCATGCTATTAAGAGAAAAGTAAATCGGATGCAATTTAGCATTCATCGATAAAATGGAGGATCTACCTTGGCAAAACATCTTTACATTATTGACACCTGTGTCCTTTTGCATGATCCTTTTGCAATCTACAAATTCGCTGAGAATGACATCTACATCCCTCTTGCTGTAATTGATGATCTTGATGACATCAAAACCAGAAAAGACAATGTAGCGTGGAGTGCGAGAGAAGTCTTCAGACAATTAGAGAACTTTACTCTTCAAGATTTATTGAAGGGTGTCAAAATTAATGAAAACAACGGCAGATTGTTTGTTTATAACACAGAATCACCTTTACAGAAAAACGAAAGACCAAATATTGTTAAAGTCCATAGTGACAATGCAATAATCGAATGCTGCTTAGCATTAAAAGCTTCTAATCCAAGAAAAAAAGTATCAATTGTAACAAAAGATACTGGTCTTAGAATTAGAGCTATAACATGGGGATGCGAAGCAGAAAACTATCGTTCTGATTTAGTTCAGGCAGATGGATTCAATGGTCTCAAATATATAGCTGTAGAAAACCCTGAAGATTGGAAGAAATTATGGGCAGATTTTGAAGTAGAAGTTTCTTCTTTATCAACTGAGCTCTCAAGTCAATTAAAAGATGCTTATCCAAATGAATTTATTATTTTCGAATACGGCGATCACAAATGTCCAACTTATCACAAAAGAGGCGTATTGAATGTCTTAAAGGATAAGTCAAATGGTAAAAATGACATCAAGCCTACATTCATGGGTATCACTTCCAAGAACTTAGAACAAAGATGTGCATTGACAGCATTGTCAGATCCAGAATCACAATTAGTTACATTGTGTGGCCCTGCTGGTACTGGTAAGACTCTTTTGACTCTTGCAGTAGCTTTAGAACAGGTGAATCAAGGAATATTTGACAAAATTATAGTCATGAAGCCTCTCATTCCTGTGGGTGGCAAAGACATTGGTGCGCTTCCTGGTGATAAGTTTGAAAAAATCTCTGCATGGCTTGGTCCTATGAGAGATAACATTGAACAATTATGTGGATCTAGAACTCTTTCTGGCAACTCAATGTTTGAGGAAATGGTTCGTGATGGAATTATTGAAGTTGAGGCTATGGCTTTCATTCAAGGTAGATCAATTCCTAAATCCATCGTAATTATGGATGAATGTCAAAACATCACACCTAGAGAAGCAAGAATGGTTGTTGAACGCTGTGGTAAGAACTCTAAGATCGTTTTACTTGGAGATCTTTCACAGGTAGAAAATCCTTATCTTGATGCAAAGTCAAATGGGCTTTCACATGCAATTCAAGGCGGAAAGGTAAGTAATTTAGTTTCAACAGTCACATTGAGTAAGGTTGAAAGATCAGAATTGGCTGCTATTGCAAGTCAAATCTTTAACAGACCAGAGGCTCAAAGAAGATAATACAAATCAGCATAAAAAATAAAAAGCTGGATGTATAAAAACTAATTATTCGGATAAAAATAAAAAATGGCTCATGCTTTAGTTTGGCACGAATTAGATTACAATAGTGGATCAATAAACGAATTCACTCCTCAATTACCTGTAGTTAACTTAGGTGGCGCTGGTGCTGGCTCTACAATCAGACAAGGCAGATGGGGAGTTAAGTATTATCGTTTGAAGTGGTTAAATACTAGCGTAGAAAATGTCAAACTTTGGCTAGACACTTATGCTGCTGATGTATACAACACATCAAAGAAACATGAAGGCTTGGATTTAGTAAGAAATTATGGATTTAAATACAAATATCTCTTACTTGACCAATTAAACCTTAGCACGTTACCAGAAGCAAAAGCATCAACAAATGGGCCTTTATCAACAAATATATCTGGAAAACTACAAATTGTAGGGAAGATTGGAGTCTACGATCCACAACTTGATGATGTAATCTTAGTCAAAAATCAAGAGGGTGTGGGCAAAACACAAAACGGTATTTATTTAGTTTCTTCTGAACAAGCAACATCATATTTAGCAGCTCATCGAGATTCTTCTGTAACTTTTAGATCAGGAATGGGTGCGAGTGTAGATGCTGGCTTTGGAACAACTTATTATCTTTCATATACTCAAAAGGATCCACTTAGTATTAACTCTCCTGGGTCTGATATTGTAAAATGGATTGAAAGAAACATCACTGATATTGTAACAGATGCCAAATACGCAACATCAGTAAATCATACATCCATTGGTTCTGGTGCAGCTAAAACTTTAACAGTTACATCCACACAATTTTTAGGCTCCACTGCATCAACCAATTTAAATGTAAATGACAGAATTATTGTAAGAAGTCAAACAAATAGAACAGAAAACGGATTATATAGAGTCGCTTCAAAATATGCTGTTAATCAAAACTCTTTATTAGATCCAAGAAACAGTACTAACACTCTAGATAGATATTGGGCAAGTGCTTCAATTGGAATTACACAGCTCATCTCACAAGGCCGTCCAATAGAAATTACTGTTTTAAATGGTACAAATCAAGGCGGAAAAGTTTATAGATATTACCCTGATAATGCTACATCAAACAATTACAAAGATTTAAATTGGTCTGAAGCAACTTACCATAATACAAATGTAACTGTTGATGCTTATCTTGAGCTTACAGCATCAAATACAGCAAGTGTAGTTTTTGATGGAGCTGGGATTGGTACATTTAGCGGTATTGGAACAACTCTTTCATCTATTGGTGGTACTACTTATATTCTTAATTTAAATGATGAATTATTAGTCAAAGATTTAAGAGCTGGTAAATCAAATCAAAGTGGTATTTATTATGTTGCTGATGTTGGAACTGCTGTAACAATCACAAGACTTTCCCCTTATGATGCTGGTTCTGGTATTTCAGCTTTATCAATTAAAACTCTTCTCTCTACAAACTCATACGGTGGACAGCATTTCTTCCTCAATAAAGAAGATCAATTATCTGGATCATTTGTTTTAAATAGCTCTGGAATTGCAATTTCTGATAGAGTAATTCCTTATAAATATGCTAACGTTGGTAATTCAATAGTTGCTCAGATTAGTGGTGGATATGGCGTTACTTACATAAATGAAGCAATTACTGATAGAGGGGCTTTATCTGCTGGAGAAAGAGTATTAATCACAAACCAATCAGATGCTTATAAAAATGGTATCTGGTCCGTATCTTCTTCAACACCAGATTCATTTAGTGGATTAGCATTTACCGATAGTTATAGAATCCAAAATGCTGGTTTAATTTATGTTTCAGGTGGTACTGTTGGATCTGGTAAAACTTATCTTTTATATACAAATGCTTCTGATGGCACTTTCCCAGGTTCTAATCAAGTAAAGTTTATCGACTATAGCTCTACATATGGTTCAACTGGATATACAACTGCTACTGCTGTCGTAACAACTGACAAACTTTCTACCTACTACGTTTCACCTACAGATTTTGGAACTTCAATTTCAACAGGCAACAGAGTTATCGTAAATATCAATAGTTCTAACAATACCAAGAATGGTATTTATGAAGCTACAGTAACTGAAGTAGATAAATATAAATGGAATTTTGATGAAAGCTTTTCTCAATGGTGGAGCAATGTAACAAAGAATAGTGTTGTTGGAAGAGAAAAGTTCTTTTTGGGTCAAGACAATTCCCTTTATTATGTAAATAGTTTTGAAGAATCAACAAGAGGAAATATGTATGTTCCTCAAATCAATACAGCAAAGAAATTAACTCCTACATTCCATGATTATCAATTGGAAAATTATGATATAGAATGGAAAGAGATGGATTATCAAAAACTGTATGTTAGAGCAGCTTTTGCATGTACAACAACACCTCCAAGTACAGTTGCTACAGGTTCAACAAATTATAGAGTTTATGCTTATGTAGGTGGTGCTGCTTCTACTTTCATTGATGGTGAAAATGTATTAGTAATTTGTAATGATTTGTACCCAACTAATACATCAGCTGACTTTGGCTCAACAACTAAATTTGCCTCTCCTAATAATGGTATTTACAAAGCAAGAGTTAGCTCAGGTGGTACTGTATATTTTGAAAAACATCCTGATTTCTTTTATTCTTCAGCATTTAGTGGTGCAGCAAAAACAATTGCAACCCCATATGAAAGACCAACAATTGTAAGAGCAACTGATGGATATGTGGGTGGAGTTGCCGGGACTATATCCTTGACTAAGAAAACTGTTTATATGCAGGGTTCAGTAAAGGTTAAAGGCGGCGTATATACTGAAGATGGCGGCTCTGAAAACTTTATATTGGGTTCAAATATTAATCTATCATATGATTACAATAATATGCACCCATTTGCCAAAGTTGCACCTGTTTCATTTATTATCGAAGAAGCAACAATAAATGGTAAATTAGTTAGTCCTATTGTTTTTAATAATGCAGACCCAACATATGGTGAAGTTCTCACAATTCCTTTAAACACTTCTTCATTTGCAAATGATGTGTGGCCTGGACTAGTAATTGGAGACAGACTGGTTTTTAATTTTTCTAATACCTCTGGCTTTTCAATACTAGGATCTTATGACCCATTTGAAGTTAATGGCATATATCAATGCTTTAATGTTTCAACAAATTATTATCAATTCAGAAAAGTTGTTTACACAAAGCAAAACGGGCATATTGATTATTATAAAGACCTATTGAATAATGGAACAGGAACAAGCTCTTTAGGTGTAATTACATTTAGCTTAAAATCAGATAAAGATTCCAATTTTACATGGCATCCTAACACTTATCCTTATTATGACGTATTTTTCAAAAAATCTGGTGAAACTGTTTTCAATCCATATACATCAGGTACAACCGCCATTGGTGCTACATCTGGAAAACTTTTTGTTACATTATCTGCAAATGACACACTCTCTACTGCCGATACAATTAAAGTAAGATTAAAGCAATCTCAAGTTTTTTCGACACAACTCATAAATAATAATTTTATAGTTGAAAAAATTACCATGGATAAGGCAAATCTCACTTCTTCAATTGGCAGAAGTAATACTAACTTAAGCAGCTACGAAGTAGAAGAAACTTATTGGCAACAAAAATATTATGACCAATCGAATTCTAAAGACTTATCTTATTTCTATAATTTTATAGCTGGAACTTCTGTAACTGGAAACTCAACTGCAACATTCATTATTGACAAAACTAGTTTGTATGGAACGGGAACTACATACTTATTCAACAGAAGATTAAGTCAAGACAGTTCTGCATTAATTGGATATACAGCTGATGGAAATGGTGAGTTTTATCCTAATGATCCTTTCACAAGCCAAAATGATTTCTATGTAGGTCCATGGTCATTTGAAACAGGCAGTGGATCAACACAATGGTATTACCAATTAGCAGCTACAGGAACAACTTTTATCGACACTTTAGTAACAGATTATGGAAGTGCTCAAGAAGACGTAATTTTAGTACTCAATAATATTTCAGGGTCATTACCTGTTGCTAATCAGTCTAGCTACAAAACTGCAGGAGATTCAACCACTACAAGAGATACATTTGGTAAAAGAGACCAATATGTTCTAAAGTTCAAATCAACATTTAGTAGCAAGGTTACTTTAGCTTATCATACAGGGTTCCCAGACCCTATGGTTCCAAAGAGAGTAAACGTTGGAACTGCTACAACATATGTACTTTATTATGATCCTGAAGCAACAGACAGAACAACAGATACAAGAAGATTCATATTACAATCAAACTTGACAAAATATAACAATGCTGGAGTTGCTTCTACGAATAATGTAAACTTAAGTGGAGCTGTGTCTACTTCATTCAACGGTGTAACTTTAGACAACAATTCAACTGTTTTGCTTAAAGACCAGACTGATAAAAATCAAAATGGAATCTATAAAGTAAATAATGTAAATTACTGGTCAATGGCAAGAGCTACAGACATGGATAGTGCTGCTGAATTAATTCCATATAGCACAGTAAACGTCAAATACACTAAGGGTGCTGTTTCAGTTGATAAAACTTATGAACTTATTCTTCCACAAGAAAAGAGTTACACTGTTTGGACATTCGGTGGGTCTGGTGGTACTAATCTGATATTTAATCCAACTCAGACAATCAATAGATATAACGCAGCTGCAGCAACAACTACTAGTTATTCAAACGTTACAACATCTACTTCTATTCCAGATGTAATTGATGGATACACTGCAGCAGATCAAGATAGAGTACTATTATTGAGCCAAAATGATTATCAAGCAGGCGTTGGAAATACTTTAAGATATCTTTCAAGATTTTCAAAACAATTTTCTGCATCACTAGAAAGAGTTGTAGAAGGCACTGGCACAACTGAGTTTTCGATCAGATCGTTTAGAATATTCCAAAACACTGGTACAGGATCATCAACTCAATACGAAACATATTTCGATCCTGATGTAACTACAGTTGGAGTAGGAACAGTCAATTTCATGACAGTTTCATCAATTTCCAATTTAACAGAATCAAACTACATTTCAAATAATAACATTGATCTTCTCTCAGATCTAAATGACAATCCTGGTTATTTTGATCCTGCTATTCCAACAATTACTTCAGGATTAAAATTGATTTTAAAAGATCAAACTGATCCTAAAGAAAATGGAATCTATATCACAGAAGCATCTAAAATTATGTTGCTTGAAAGACATCCATCTTTGAGTACAACTGATCAAATTGTAGATACTTTGAATGTAAATGTATCAACTTATGATAGTGGGTTATCACAATCAGCTAAATATGGAATATGGTTCAGTGCTCCAGCTACATTAGACACTTCGGATCTATACTTCCTTAGACAATATGAAACTTTGAAGAAGTCAAATTGCCAATGTGCAACAACTACTAACATATCAGATTTAAACAATCCTCCTACAACTATTGATGGATATATATTGCAAGAAAACGACAGAATATTGGTAAAAAACCAATCAACATCAGCACAAAATGGCATATATTACCTTTTCAATAAACAAACAAACACATGGCTTAGAACATCTGATTTATCATCTGATTATCAATTAGTGCCTCAAATTAATGTTTATGTTGAAAATGGAACAACAAACGGAGACAAAGTTTTTACTATTGGGCTTACTGATATACCTAGTGCAACAACTACATATCCTTACACTATAGGAACTAGCAATATATCTTGGACTGAGTACTCTGTTACATCAGCAATCACATCTAATCCTGACCTTTGGACAGATTTGCCTGACTCAAAAGACAATGCTGTGGATTTGCAAAGTGCAAAAATTAATGCATATGGATATTCACAAAGTGGAGATATAGCTATTGCAGTATATGTGCCAGATGTGACTGGAACAATGCTAGCTTTTAGCAATGGAAAAGTAAGAAATCAAAAAATAAATGTAGAATATGATATAGCAAAAGATTAATAGAAGGTTATAACATAAATACACTGTAATTAAAATTATATCTTGATTATCATGTGAGAACTTAAAATGCATAATATCGAATCAGAATTTCATTCACTCTTAGAGGAAATTGCTCCAAACGCTCATTCAACAGACGAACAAGCTAAAATCATTGCCGAAGCATCTGCAATCTTTAGTAAAATTGCTTCCAGAAGAATTGCAAAAAGAAATAATCCAAGATTGGTTGAAGCTCAAATGACTGAAGCTATTTTACAAGCTATGGGATCTGTTTCAAAATGGGACGACAATTACGACCTTCCATTTGTTGATGCTCATGGTTTATCAACTAATCAGATTTTAAGACAAGCTAGCAAAACCTCAATTACAAACTGGGGGACTAATAAGGTTCTTAATCCAGAATTATTAGAAGATACAGATGATCAAGATGCAGATTTGTTTGATTTCAAGAACGGCGATAATCAAGAGCCTGATGCATTTACTGAAGAACCAAAGCATAGATCAGATTTTCAATCAAACCCAGTCAGATAATGAAAAGAATTAAAATTGCTCAAGCACCACCGCCTGACCCAGCAGCAGCTGCAGGGGCTGCTCCTGCCATGGATCCAATGGCAGGAGGTATGGGAATGGACCCTATGATGGGTGGTATGGGTGGAGCTATGGGTGGCCCTCCTACTCTTCCTACAGCAATGCCTGGTGCCACTGGTGCAAACCGTGAAGAAATTGGTTCACCTTTGGACAAACTTGGAAAGATTCTTTACGATGTTGATATTAACTCCCTTTTGCTCACTCAGCTTGGTGATGATGTAGAGGATACTGCATTAACAGTATGGACTCTTTATGGCGGTGACGAAAAAGGTGTCGGTGTTGTTGAAGGGCGTACTGGAAAAAGAATAAAGAGAAAAAATGTTTCTAAAGAAGAAGAAGAAGCTGAACAAAAACGTACTGAAGATAAAAGATGGGAAAGATTACCTGCTGGAATGTCAATTGATGATATAACCAGCTTGGATAAATTAGTTGCTCAAATCAGAGGAATTGCTTCAAGTGCTGTGAAGAATGAACTGAAGGCACAAGGTGCTGCAGCTGGAGGCGGAATGCCAATGGCTCATAGAAATAGAGATATTGTAAAAATTGCCAGAAAACTCGATTTAATTGGATTTTATCGCTTAGCAGACTCAGTATCCTCAAAACTTACTAAAATCTAAAATCTTTGCTTTTTTAAGCCAAAATTGGTATAATGCTGTGGTAAGATAAATTATCACAGCATTTTTTAATGCCTGATTAGGAAGTAAAAATGGCAAATCAATACAACGAAGACTCAATCCAAATTTTGGAGAGTCAAGAAGCAGTACGAACTCGTCCTGCTATGTATATTGGAGACACTGGTAAAAAAGGTCTTCACCACCTTGTATGGGAGATTTTAGATAACTCAGTTGATGAGCATATGGCTGGTCACTGTACTAAGATTGATGTAATTGTTTCCAAAGACAATCGAACACTTACTGTAATTGACAATGGTCGTGGTATTCCTGTAGCTGTCAAACAAGAAGATCCTAAAAAACGATCTACTCTTGAAATTGTGCTAACTGAACTTCACGCTGGTGGTAAGTTTGGTGATGATGGTTCTGGTTATGAAGCATCTGGTGGTCTTCATGGTGTTGGAGCTTCCTGTGTAAACTTTCTTTCAATCAATCTTGATGTTGAAGTTTCCCGTGATAAGAAAAAATATCAATTATCTTTTGAACGTGGTATTCCATCTTATTCAGTCAAAGAAATTGGTACATCCAATTCAACTGGAACTAAAATCTCTTTCACACCAGATCACAACATTTTTGGCCAATTTGCTGTTGAAGATGCGTTCCGTGATGTACTTGTAGATGATTTTGAAATTGATGAAAAGTTTGCAGAATGCTCTGGCAGATGGCGTAAAGCGCTTATTGCTGGTCCTGTAGATTTAAACTTATTTACTGAGTGCTTTAAGATAATGAAGTATTCTGATGAAGTTTACACAGATGCATATAATTCTTGGTTTAATCATTCTTTCAAAAATATTCAATTTGATGAAGCAGTTCTTGTTCGCAGACTAAAAGAAACTGCTTATCTTAATGGTGGATTAAGAATCTGCTACAAGAATGAGTATACAGAAACTAAAGAAGAGTTTTATTATGAAGGCGGAATTGCAGACTACGTAAGCTATTTGGCTTCAACTAGAACTGGTGTATTTCCAAGCAAACCATTCTTCTTTGAAAATAAAAGTGGTAAAGTAAATGTCCAAGTATCTTTTCAATATGGTGAAGAAGATGATGAGACAATTTACACCTACGCAAATAACATTAATACTGCCGATGGTGGGACTCACTTAAGTGGATTTAAAACTTCCATAACAAGAGTAGTCAATCAATTTGCAAGATCTTCTGGGGTTTTAAAAGAGAAGGAATCTAATTTGACTGGTGAAGATATCCGTGAGGGCATTGTAGCAGTTATTTCCGTTCGTCTACCTCAACCTCAATTCGAAGGGCAAACTAAAGGTAAACTTGGTTCTCAAGAAGTCGAAGGTGTAGTTAATAGACTTTTTTCTGAAGCAATTACAGAGTACTTTGAAAAGAATCCTACAATTGTAAAGTCTATTGCCGAAAGAGCTTTAAGAGCTGCAAAAGCAAGAGCAGCAGCAAAACGTGCTTCTGAATCTATAAAGCGACAAGGTTTTCTTGGTAGGTCTGGTTCTTTGCCTGGAAAACTTGCAGATTGTAATTCTGAAGACGCAACTACCACTGAGCTATATATTGTTGAAGGCGACTCTGCAGCTGGATCATGCAAAGGTGGACGTGAACCTGAATATCAAGCTGTAATGCCTATTCGTGGAAAAATCATCAACCCAGAAAAAAATGATTATGCAAAGTTGATGCAAAACGAAGAAGTAGCTGCAATTATCTCTGCTTTAGGTACTGGTATTCGTGATGATTTTAATATTGCAGAATTAAGATATGGCAAAATTATTATCATGACTGACGCAGATGATGATGGAGCACATATTGCAGCACTTTTAATGACTTTTTTCTATCGTTTTATGCGTCCTCTTATCACAGAAGGACATCTCTATATTGCAAAACCACCACTTTATAGAGTTAATGTAAAAAGCCAAAAGTTTTATATTCATACGGATGCTGAATTAGAGTCGTATCGTAAGAAGTATGGTGATAAAATTGAAGTCACAAGATTTAAAGGTCTTGGCGAAATGGATGCTGATGAATTGGGAACAACAACCATGGAAATTGGCAAGCGTCAAATCATTAAAGTAAACATCGATGATTGTGATGAAGCGTCAAGAATCTTATCAGTGTTAATGGGTAGTAATGTTGCTCCTCGTAAAGAGCACATCATTAACAAGTCAGCGGAGCGTGTATTGGAGTTAAATAATGGCTAGAAAACCAAAGAATATGGAAACTGAAGCATTGGCAATAGCTGATGACTATGTAATCCAAAAAGAGTTCATTGAGCTTATTGATGAACGATTTACAAATTATGCATTTGCTGTTATGGAAGATCGTGCGCTTCCTGATGCTAGAGATGGCCTAAAGCCATCTCAGCGAAGAACACTTGTTGCTATGAATGACTTAAGCCTTCGTTCATCTGGCAAAACAAAGAAGTGCGCTAAGATCTGTGGTGATGTATCTGGTAATTACCACCCACACGGAGAAGCTGTAGTTTATCCAACACTTGTTCGTATGGCTCAAGATTGGTCACTAAGATACCCATTAATTACTCCTCAAGGTAATTTCGGATCTCCAGCACCAGAAGACAAACCAGCTGCTATGCGCTACACAGAAGCAAAGTTCTCTGTGTTTGGCGATCAAATGGTTTCGGAACTTACCGATCAGGTTGTAGATTATATTTCAAACTACAACGATGAATTGATGGAACCAACTGTTCTTCCATCACTTCTACCTAACTTGATCATTAATGGCTGTTCTGGAATTGCAGTTGGTTGGGCTACAAATATGGCTCCTCACAATCTGCGTGAAGTAGCGAACCTTATTGACGCATATATTAAGAATCCAGATATTAGCGAAGAAGAAGTGCTGAGCATTCTTCCAGGACCAGACTTTCCTCTTCCATGTAAAATACTTGGAACAGAAGGTGTAAAGAGTTATCTCACTACTGGTCGTGGAACAGTTCAAATTGAGGGTTATTATTCAATCGAACAAGATAAGAATAACCAGCAATACATTAAAGTAACTGCTCTTCCTTACGGTGGTAGTGCTGAAGGTTTCTGTAGAGAAATCAAAGATCTTGTTGAGAGTAAGAAGATAGAAGGTATTACAAACCTCAAAAATCTCACCAACAAGAGGGGTATGGATATTCGTGTTTGGGTTGGCAAATATGCAAACACAAATGTAGTACTCAATCTAATTCTCAAACATACTTCCTTACGAACAAACTTCTCTGTAAACTCTACAGTCCTTATGGAAGGAAAAAAGGTTGTTGAGAATGTTCCTATGATTAAACTTGTAGAAGTTTTTGTAAATCATAGAAAAGAAGTTTTAACGAGAAAATTCAATGCAGAACTTGCTAAAAATAATCGAAGAACTCATATTTTGGAGGGCCTTATTGGAATTACCTCTAAAATTGATGCGGTTATCAAACTTATTCGGGAAGCTGATAATCGGGAGATTGCACTCCAAGGATTAATTAGTGGTGGATATGTTGTATCTCCTGAACAAGCAGATGCAGTATTGAAAATCACTCTTGGCAACTTAACCAAGCTTGATACTCGTGCAATGAATGATGAGTTTGACAAGTTGACCAAAAGAAGCGCATGGCTTACTGAACAATTAGCGTCAGATAAGAAAATGCTTAAGCTTATTTCCAAAGAACAACTTGATTTAGCTGAAAAGATTGGTGATGACAGACGATGTGAAATTGTAGAGTCTGTTGGAGCTATGTCAATTGAAGACCTTATTCCAGAAGAACAAATCATTGTTTCATTGACTAAGGATGGATATATCAAGAGAGTTCCATTGACAACCTTTAAAGCCCAAAATCGTGGTGGTAAAGGTGTTATAGGAGTCAAGAGCCGTGAAGAAGATGAAGCGTCTGACATATTTTCTGGATCAACTCATGATTTGTTCTTGTTCTTTACAAATCAAGGTAATTTGCTCAAGAAAAAAGGACATGAGATTCCTCTTGCCACTAGAACATCTAAAGGTATGCATCTAGCTAACTTACTGAATCTCAATCCTGATGAGAAAGTAGCGTCTACTATCACAGTCAAGTCTCTTGATATTGATGGTTTCTTTGTTATGGTCACAAAAAATGGATTGATTAAAAGATCTGAGATTCGTGACTACAATTCTTCTTTACGCAAAAGAGGACTTAAAGCAATTACTCTTGATGAAGGTGATGAACTTGCATTTGTAAAGTCAACAACTGGTAATCAAGAACTCATGTTCATAACCGCTGAGGGAATGGCTGCTCGTTACTCGGAGCAAATTGTAAGAGAAACTGGCAAGAACTCCAAAGGATGCCGAGCAATGATTCTTGAGCGTGGTGACTTTATTGCCTCTACATTAGTTTTAAACCCAGAAGACAATCCATCAATTCTTGTTATTACAGAACAAGGGTATGGAAAGAAGACTGATGCTTCTATGTATCGATCTGCTGGTGGGCGATATGTAAAGGGCTTAAGGACAATTGATAACGTGAAGAAAACACGTAATGGATTAATTGTTTCAGGTTTAGCAGTAACAGATGAAGATGATTATTTAGTTCTTACAACGAAGGGCAAAATGATCAGAAATAGAGTTGCTGATATCAAGGCTAAAGGAAGAACAACTATGGGTGTTCCTTTGGTAAGCTTAGATAACAATGATTCTGTACAGTCTGTAGTTGTTGTAAAAGCTGATACTGAAGAGGAAATTCAAGAAGAAGTTAGTTAATTATTAATTAACTTGTAAGGAATTAAGATTATGGCTAACGCACTTTACGACACTGGAAGAAATGCTTTTTTAAGAGGCGATTTAAGTTGGAATTCACATACGTTCAAGGTAGTCCTGCTATCAAGTTCATATACTGTTAATTTGACTTCACATCAATACCTAACAAGCATTCCTGGTGGAGCAAGAGTAGCCACATCTTCAGCGCTTACCACATCATTGCCAGGAGCTGGTGTAGCAGATGCAAGTGATATTACATTTACATCTGTCACCGGCTCCCAAGTAACCCAATTTGTAATTTACAGAGACACTGGTACTGAAGCTACGTCACAGTTGGTTGCATACTTTGATACAGCAACAAACCTTCCCATCACTCCGAATGGTGGAGATATATCCATCACTTGGTCAAACGATACAAACAGAATATTTAAACTTTAGGGGCAGAAATGGATTACACATCATATACTATTGAAGAATTAATTGATCTCAAATTAGTAAAAGAAGCTGCCTTGGAAGTAGCTAAAGCAGATTTAGATGAAGTTGCAGATGCTTTAAGAGAAAAACAAATTAATTTAGAGCTGGCAAGCAAACTTAGCTCTATGACTGCTGAAGAAATTGAATTGTTGAGAAATTATAATCCTTCAGCAATGACAGTTGGAAGTATCTTATCTCAAGAGGCAGTTGGCAAGATTTAGCCAATTATTTCTTCTATGAGCGCCAATGATTTCTTAGCGCAATCAACACCTCAAAGTATTGGCGCAACCTCTATACCTTCTTCTGAATCTTTTGATAATCAGAGTCTGTTAGCGTCCAAAAAACTCTCTCTGCTTCCTATAAATACGAGAGAAGCGTTTCCAACTAACATTAGAATAGCTGATATTGATTTTCTTTATCCTACTAGCATAGTATCTTCAGAAAGCATTCCAACTGATACGGAATTGAACGTATTCAATGCTCGTTCGTACTTTGAAATAAGCTCTTCAATTGCAAGTTCAGAAGCTTTTGAAACACCTATTGCCAATTCATTTGCAGATATATCTTTGAGTGCAATTGCCTCAACAGAATCTTTTCCGTCATCAACTCTCAACTTCTCAACAAATCTTTTGGTTGGATCTGGAATTAGCTCTTCCGAATCATTTAATAATAATAACTTATTTAAACACATCGGTAGGATATTATTTCCTACCAACATATACACCGGGCAACTGTTTTCAAATCCGAGTTTATATTTAGAAAGAACTCTATATCCTGGGTCTATTGGAAGTGCAGAGTTCATAACAAATAATCATTTAATAAATGGTATTCAACCTACAATAAGATTCATACAACAGTACTCTATCAATTCTGCTGAAAGTTTTGATACTAATTTAGTTTTATCACCACCAACACCATCTATTCTTGCAGTCGGATTTATTAAATCTTGGGTATCTGTTGTCAATTCAATTATAGTAAACGTAACAAAGAAAAATATTCTTGATGTTGACACAATAATCGAATATCGAAGAATTATTCAACCTAAAACAAGATACATTATCAATTCTTATGTAAAAACTAATGCTATTGAAATTGACTATCATGAAAAATATTCGGCTATTTCTTATATAGATGTTGAAGAAATTGATATGGCAAGACAAACCAGTGATAAATTAGAAAGTTATATAAAACAGAAATATCATATTGAAAGCTATTTTGTAAGTGAAAATATTCAAATGCCAAAAATTACAAGATACAAAATCGAAAAATATTAGGAGATAAAAAATTGCAATCACCGATTTACACAAATACTACTGTTAAAATCTACGCTAAAATTAAGGACGAAGATGGCAACCAAATTGATCCTGATGGCATAGATTTTTTTATCACACAGCCAGGAATTGGAGCTACTACAATTCAATATTCGTATGGAAATATTGACGGAACAATTCAAAAAACAGGCTCTGGTTCTACTGCAGAATATTTTGTTGAGTGGCTAACTGATGATCCAGGTAGATATAAATACACTTGGGAAACAACAGGTACAGTTCAAACAGCATTTAAGAGTTTCTTTGAAGTAGAAAATTCAAGGTGGTAATAAATGGCCTATCCTGGTTCACTTACTAGAGCAGAGATTGCTTCTGGTTTACTTGTAAGAAGCGTTAAGATAAATGGTAATTATCTTTTAGTTGAAAACTGCAACATAAACCAAGTCCAAGATATAGATATGAATTCTTTATATCTACAAGGTGGACCAGGAAGTGCTATTGCAAACATTGGTGCAAAAAAATACGAAGGTGAAATATCTTTTTTCATAAGAGTTGATAGAGATAATGTTTTGGATCCTGCAGTACAAGCAATTTTTCAACATGCAGAATCGCCAATGTTAGGATTAACTTTAGATACAAACCATTTACTTTCTCATTTTGGAATTACAGCTGAAGATGGTGGAACAGACAATAATGAGCTTCTAACTATTGATCAGTTAGTAATAAAATCACTCACTATTTCTGCTAATGAAAATGATTATGTAAAAGTTTCTGCTTCTTTTCAAGGAATGATTGATACTAGAGCTGCTTCAGATTATGCTGTACCTGACGAAAATCATGTTCTGGGAAGATCATTATCGTGGGGAGATTGTAACGCAAGCAGATACGAATCTGCAATGAGAACAGTTTCTAGTTTTGAACTTACCATAAATAATGAATTAGAAGCACTATCTTTTTTAATGGCTGGAGATTTAGCTGGTGTAGACAGATCAGATCAGATTTCCCTTATAGGAGTAAAGTCAGTCAAGTGGGCTGGAGAATACACTGAAATACTAAGAAAAGGAATGGAGCTTGAAACAGCAATACACGGCGGGTGGATGGTAGATGAAAACCTTACATTTACAATAGGTCCAATCACTGCGACATACAGAATACCATTATTTCAAAAGTCAGAATTACCCCTTACTGCTAAAATGTTGATAAGGAAAGTAAAATGGAATGCTATGATTAATCCATCTGCACCATTAAGACAAGGTGGATTATTTTCGTTTTAAGAATAAAATAACAACATTTCGAATGAATGTATTAAAGGGAAAATTTGCATCATAAAAGAAAGTACAAATTATATTGGTTTAAGGGAGAATTATTATGCCTCTAAATAATAATCTATTTGGTGTTTACAAATCACTAAAAGTTAGTGGTCGTACATATGTAGCTGAAAGCGCAAACAGAAACGTGAGCATGGAAGTTGATGCGAAGAACTATATCCAAGGTTCTCCAAAGGCTCGTGTTCTTAACATTGGTGGAACAAAAGAAACTATTTCTATTACTGCACCTATTCTTGTTGGCGCTGGCTCTGCTGTTGACGGTAGAGAATTAGCAAACACCAAAATTACTGAGATTTTGGATCCTAATACTGCTACACTTCCAGTTCTTGAAAGTGCAGTCTACAAGGTTAGCCCAGATGGTGCTAGCGTTTCTATTACATTAAAATCTGACGGTGACCCAGGCGATCCAACAGATACATCACCAAGACCTTTCGAAGTTTCCGGAAGAGAAATTGAAGAACTCAAGCCAGGTTTTGGTGCTCAACCATCAAGAGTTGCTAGATTCTATGACTTCCGCGTTCAAATTGGTTTCAGAAAATACTTTATCCTCGAAGCTGAAATTACTGTTGCAGCAACTACAACTGAAGCATACTTCTTAGTTCCTTACGGCACAATCAACGACGGTACCCCTGATTATATTCAAGGCCCATCTAATTCTGGTACAATTGCTGCTGGTTATCAATTCCCATTCCTTGGTATCTCTGGTATCAAGATTACTGGTAAGGGTAAAGCTGCTGTTATTCTTAAAGATCTTCCAGGAACTGCTAACTACGGTGACTACTACTTCTTCGATTACTACGGTGGAGAATCAGTCGGAACTGACGAATCTATCAACCTTGGTCTCGCAAGAGGACAATCCGACCTTACATTCCAAAGACCTGGTGAAGCTGTTGCAGAAGCTCAAAGTTTCCGCCTTGAAATCTTTGATGGTCTTACAGACAATGCATGGGAATCACTCCTTCCAGCAACAATTGATACTTCCAAGTCTGTAGTTTCAACTTCAAACTTCTCCGTATCAACCGGCCTTCTTACTGTTGACTTCGACTTCTACTGCTGGGTTCAATAATCTAGCTGCAGAAATGCTTATAAAAAACCTCCCTTTTGGGAGGTTTTTTTTATTCTCTAGTCCAATCTACTATAAACTCTTCATAATTCCAATCATCATATGGATCTATCTTATCCCAAGTTTCTTTCACAACATAAAAGTTTAACTTGTTCAATATGCTCATAATCAATCCATCAACAATGCTACAAACTGAATAATATCTTCTATGTTTAGAATCAACATAATGAAGAGTGCAATATAAAATATCTCCCACTTTCGATTCTAACACAACCTTTTCAATTGCAGAGTTGTTATCTTTTAGATGCTTGTTAAATATTTGATAAATTGTATGTATATGTGAATTTTTATGCAAGCTTTTAAAGAAAAATGAGAGCATAGAACCTTCATAAGCATTCAACACTATAGCAACATCCTTATCATCCCCTTCAAGCAATGCAAACATTTTATTTTCAGGGCTTATTAAAATATGTTGCAAATCGACTTTTAACAAACTTAAGTCCTCAATATCATTTAAGTTCTTGGTTTTTATAGTCAATTTTTTGATGGGCAGATCTTCCATTAATGATTACAACCTTCTTTTTGACATGGCTTGCAACTACCACAAAGCTTATTGTTAAGGTAATGAGATGCAGCTACCAAAAAAGAGCCGAATACAAGTACGAGGGTAAAAAGATCTAATTCTAAACCGTGAGTTGTTGAGTGATTGTGATGTAGCCTTCCAATTATAATCAGCATTATTCCAGAACTAAGATAGGCAAAAGCCTTAAGTGATTTATGTTTTCTGTAACCAAAACATAAACTGCTAACGCCCAGTATTGCTGAAAATACAAGCAATCCCCATTCAAATGTTTCGCTTACAAAAAGAGACAAACCAAAAACTGGAACCAATGTTATGATTAATGGCATTAACAAACAATGAATAGCGCATGAAACGCTTGAAAACATACCCACTTTGTCTATCATTTTAATTGGTAACTCTTCCTGTGAAAATACTGTAAACCATATTTAGCAACAGCTTCTTTATGTTTAGCAGTAATGTAACCCTTATTACTTATCAAATCATATTCTGGATATTCTTCATGTAATTTAGCAAGAACTCTGTCATGATGCACTTTAGCAATTATACTTGCAGCCGCTACAGCCAAAGAAGTAGAGTCAGCCTTTGGTATCATAAGTTGCGGAGTAAGATTATTCTTTGGCCCTTGATCAATTACATAAACACTTGGTAATTCATCAATATATTTAGTAGCTTGAGATGCTGAATTGATCATTGCATTTAAGTTTGCTTCTTGAATACCAAACTTGTCAATTTCTTCAGCAGATATTTCAATAAGACCATAGGAAATGCAGCTAGTAATAATTCTTTCGTACAGCTCTTCTCTTTTCTTTTGAGTAAGTTTTTTAGAATCATTAACTCCTTCTAAAACCTGTCTATCATCTAACACAACACAAGCAGCAACTAATGGTCCAGCTAAAGATCCACGACCACACTCATCAATACCAGCAATATATCTGCCGTACTTTAAGCGAAGTTGATCATCAAACTTTTTTAATTCTATATGAGCCAGTGATTTCATTACAATTCTTTCTTAGCTTGATCATGAACTTTTTTAGTTAAAAAATTAATTAATTCTCTTCCTGACTCTACAAGAGATGATAAAAGTTCAATATTTTCTGAATTATAATCAGCTTCGATGCTTTGTTTCAAGTCTACTAATTCTTTTACTTCTTCTTCAGATAGAACTTTAGTATCAATTAATTCAAATAATTGTATGTTCAAACTAGTCAACCATTCTCTTAAATTAGCAATCTGAATAAATCTTTCATCATCAATTTTATTTTCTTCAGCATCAATAAGCATTTTTGTCATTTCTTCTTTGGATAGAGAGCCAGATAGTACCATGACTTTTTCATTTTTAGTAGCTTCATCAATTGCTTTAACAGTTACAATTCCATTAGCATCAACATCAAAAACCACTTCAATTTTTGGCACACCTCTTCTCATAAAAGGAATGTTATCAAGCTTAAACTCTCCTAAATAATGATTGTATTTTGTTTGCGGCCTCTCTCCTTGAAATACCTTAACATCTACGGAAGTCTGATTGTCTTCTGCTGTCGTAAATACTTCTCTATATTCTGTTGGAACTTGGGTGTTGCGTCTAATCATTGTATTCATGACACCACCTAAAGTTTCTATGCCCAAAGAAAGGGGAGTAACATCTAACAGGAATATCATTTTATCTGAATTGCCTGAAAGAACAGAAGCTTGAATTGCAGCTCCTAATGCCACAGCTTCATCTGGATTAATTGTTTTATTTGGACGTTTACCAATCCATTCTTGAATCTTTTTTGAAACTAATGGGATACGAGTAGATCCACCAACAAAAACAACTTCATCTATATCATTTGCTTTCAATTGAGCATCATTTAAAGCTTGTTCAATGCATTCTTTGGTTTTGTTAAGAATTGAATCTATAGCATTTTCAAACTCTTCTCTTGATACTGAAACAGAAAGATTTGCAGGTTTTCTATCTCTAAAAGAAAACATTGGGATGCTAACATTTGTGTTTTCTAATTGAGACAAAGATTTTTTTGCTTTTTCTGATGCTGCTCTTAATCTTGATTTTTGTTGATCTGATAAATCTTGAATCAATTTTTCATTGTAATCATAATCAAACTTAGAATTGTATTTATCTAAAATTATCTGTGCTAGAATGTCGTCAAAATCAGCGCCACCCAAATTAGTGTTGCCTGATGTGGAAAGGACATGAAAATCTACTCCATCTGATAACTTGAGAACTGTAACATCAAAAGTTCCACCACCAAGATCATAAACTAATATTGTAGAATCGTGACTTTTATCCAAACCATAAGCTAAAGATGCAGCTGTTGGTTCATTGATAATCCTAAGCACATTTAATCCAGCAAGTTCTCCAGCAGCTTTAGTCGCTTTTCTTTCATCATTATTAAAGTAAGCAGGAACAGTAATTACCGCATCTGTTACCTCTTGACCTAAATAATCTTCTGCATCTCTTTTAAGTTTTTTAAGAATCTCAGAAGATATTTCGCATGGAGTGAATTGAGCACTATCGAAACTGTAGATTTTTCCGAATCCTGTAGCCATTTTGCGCTTGACTAATCTAATTGCTCTATCTGGATTTTCTGCTTCAAAATCAACAGCTAAATCACCCACCATGCGAACAAGGTTTTCATCAACTGCAACTACTGATGGTGTAATTCGATTCCCTTCACAATTAGGAATGACTTCAGCTACACCATTTTTTACATAAGAAACTACAGAAAATGTACTACCTAAATCTATACCAATTGAAAGTCCCATGCAATAAATTATACATTATTCAGGATTTTCGTCTGGTAGTACAGTTCCTCCAGGCTTATAACCTTCCATCAATGTATGCAAAACATCTGACTCTTCAAGTCTTTTTTGCATATTCTTGATTTCATTCTTAGTGATTGGCTTTTCAGAATTAACCATGGAAGGATCTCTATGCAATGAACTTTTATAATCGTGTGCCATAGAAATTAATTGAACAACAGCAAATGTGTCCTTGCACTTTAAACAACGCATGACAGCATATATTTCCACTTCTGATTTAGGAAGCCAACCAAGATGAGATTCCCTGAAGAATGGATGTTTGCAAGTTCTATTAAGACAATTTTTTGGCTTTCCAACGATAGTTTGGTGATGCATAGTATACCTGCCTATAAGATGCTGATTCTTTTAATATTCTATGTAAATGCAAGTAATTCCTAAGGTAAAGAGGATTCACTTATGGTATATTATAAACAGTAGTATTGTTCATTGTCGAGCATTATTCTTCCAAAGATGGTTTGTTTGAAATCTAATTTAGGAGGTAATGACAATGAATATACTTAGAGATATTGAAGAACTCTTTACAACTGTATTTGAAACTATTTTCAAATTCGAGTTATAATTATGAAAACCGCTATTGTTTACTCTTGTTTTTTATCAGGCAAATGGTATTCATTAGTATCAAATCAATTAACTAAAATCTTCTCCTCCAAAACAGTGTCGAATGGGGGAGATGTTTTTATTTGTGCTTCTGGTACTGAAGAAGAATACAAAAAACTTATTGAAATTGTTGGAAATAATAAAGCAACCATTTCTTTCCATCCTGACACAAAATATGGATGCGAAGCTTATGGGTTTAAGAAAATGCATGAAATTAGCAAAGAAGGCTATGAATATATTTGTTTCATGCATAGTAAAGGTGTTTCTAGATTAAGAGATCCGATGCCAGTTATTGTCACCATTAATACTTGGCGAGCATGTATGGAATATTTTGTTTTGGATAGAGCTGATGATTGTATTTCAGTATTACAGAACTCAGATAAAAACTGTGCGGGTGTTATGCTTGATGTTTTAAATTGGTTCCATGACGATGTTAGTTTTGAGAAATCTGTATCTATCTATCACTGGGCTATATTTCCTGGTAATTTTTTCTGGGTTAAAGGCTCATGGTTTTCTGAACAAAAAGAGCCTACATTTGAAGAAGATAGATATGAATACGAACGATTTCTTGGAACTTGTAATGGAATAAACCCCTACTACATCTGGATTAAAAAATATTCAGCAGTAGGGGCTCATATGTCTTATTTTGAACCAATTTATGAACAAGAATATAAAGGATCAGAAAAGCTTATTTGATAGCAAACATTTTCCAAGCTCTTTCATTTCTATAAACCTTTTTTCTCATTTGACAGTGAGATTTAAGGTTTTTTTGTTCAGGCATAAAATCAATTATCACTGCATCGGGTTTACCATTGGATATAGATTGTTCAATATCCTTTCCTACACATCTGAGTACTCTTCCGACTTGCTGATATGTAGTAACAGAAGATTGATTAGATCCAGCCAAAATTAATACTGAAATCTTAGGTGCATCAACACCAACGTTCGCCCATTGAGTTGCAATTAAAACAATCTCGTTATTTTCAACAGCATTTAACATTCTTCTGCGGTAATTTTTTTCTTCATCAGTTGGGTCATCTACACCCTTATCACCACCAGGAACAAACACAGCATCTTCAATCAAGCCTTCGAGTAAGAATCCATGTTCTCTTCTTTCAACTAGTATGATTGTTGGTCTTCCAGCTTCTTTGAATGCTTCTGCAAATTGCTTAATTCTAAAGTTTCTTTCCCAATTATTTACAATATTGTTTGAATATATATCTGCATAAGTATCTCCATCATGAACTTCAGAGACATTACAAACAAAAATCTTGGGCGGAACTAAAAATCCTAATTCAATTAAATCGCTTGCACTTACATCAATAATTTTTCTTCCGAGAGTGCCTTCTATTCTAATTTCTTGATTGTCCATTCTCCAAGGTGTTCCGGATAAACCAAGACGATAATAGGCTTTTTTAGCATAAGAGCCTAATTCTTGAATAACTACTGAAGCAACGTGTGCTTCATCAACTATAAAGGCTTGACAAGATGAAATCAAATTACGAACTTGACTTTTTTGAAACAATACTTCTTGTCTATTATCCCAAGCTGTTTTTGCTTTTTTATATGCTGCTAATTCATTTTTGAGAAGAGCATTTAACTCTTTGCTAAACTGTTTTTCTAAAGATAAAGCAGTAGCAGCCAATGATTTTTTAACTTTTAAATCTGTTTCTTGCTCACAAAGCTTTACTGCATTTTCCATTCTCACATGGATTTCAGCTAAAGTAGAAGTGGCATTATTTTTGGCTATTTTTAACTTTTTATCAGCTTCATCTAATTCTTTTTGAAGTTGAGCTGTGGATTTAGGACCATCTACATTGGGATCATCAACTACTTTATTGCCTTTTTCAATATATTTCTTATCAAAAGCAATAAGAGCTGTTTGGTAAGTGATTACATTAATACCTTCCATATTAAGATCACATAAACCACCACCAGCAATGCCAACTTTCACTGGTTTGTCATCAAGTCTTAGATATCTTTCAAACTCTTTTTGTGTTTGCTTGAGAAGTTCAATAGCAGGTACTATAAATACTACTGGGCTTACTGCAAGATTCTCAAAAATCTTACATGATGTCATTGTTTTACCAGCACCAGTACAAAGAGAAAGCATACCTCTTTGTGTTTTACGTGCTAAAATTGCAGCATTTTCTTGATAAAACCTAAGTTCTTTACCTTCAAAATCACAAGTTACTGGGTAATTACGATCAGGCTTTGCTCTAACATCTACTACTACATGTTCAATTTTTAAGGAATTAAATAGTTTTCTAATTCTTCCAGTTAAACCAGATGGAAATGACTGAGTTCTTTTATTGTATAGAGAAATCTTTCCATCCCATTGTCCTTGTTTGAACTTCTGTGACCATTCAGCTGATGGAACTTCATAAGACAATTCAGATCTAATTGCATCATGTAAGTTATTATTTACAGCATATTCGTCATGTAAGTTACCAACGATTTTGCCAAATGAATTATCAACTTCTATTTTGACCATAGCGTAAAAATTATATCATAAAAAGAAAGAAACGGGAAAACACTTTCCCGTTTCTAAAATGTGATCGAATCTATTTATTCAGGATCAATAAAGGACATAGAATTGAACTTATTGACTGCTACAGAAATTGCTTTTGGTTTTTTACCAATAAACATGTCTAAAGTGCTCATTACTAGCGTTTGAATATTTTCAACATCTGTATCTGTTAATTCAATACCTTGATTTACAGCTGCTAATCTAATGAATCTAACAAATTGGTTGACACGATCTTCATCAGAAAACTCACCATCTTTGATTTGTTCAAGTCCAGCAATCCATGCATCAACGAGCATAATACCCTTTTTGCCCAACTTTACTGCTAGAACTGATCTGATTATAATTAATGTCTGTAAAGCAACTTTAGTATCATTTGGCGAGCTTCTTGATAATAAAAATAAAGCAACCATTGAAATAATACAAAGCATTCCAATTACTAACAAGCCTTGCCAGTTAGTTAGAATTGAGGCTATTTGCGATAGATCCATTTTAACAATCCTTAGCGACTATATCATCATCGTCATCAGTGCTATTGATATCAAGATCAACATCAGTAGTTAAAGGGATAACAAGTTCGTCCTTAATTGGTTCTTGCTTCTTCTCATCTGCCCAAACCACTCCCTCATCAGATGCTACTACTTCATCACCCTCTGCATCTGTGAACTTTTCGATCTTGCCTGTGGCTCTCTTAATCATTGCCATAACTTTTTACCTCAATTATTTAAAGTAGAAACATACTTAGAAAGAATATCTTCCTGCTCTGCAGTCAAACTGTTAGGATAATTATACAGAAAAGTAATAATAAACTCTCCACTAGACGAATCAGGCCTTGGTATGCCTTCATTCTCAAACCTAAGCAAACTGTCTAATTTTGTAAGTTTTTCAATTGTAACTTCTTTTTCTACACCATTTGGAAACTTAATATTTTTCTTAGTGCCAATCAAAGCTTCAATAGGGTTTAATGCAAGTTTATAGAAAACATTACCTTGATTATCAAAATCATAATCAGGATGAGGGTTCAAATTGAATTCTACTATAGCCTTTCCTGGTGGCTGATTAGGATTTTCTTGATTCCCGCCATCAGGTATCATAATTGCTGAAAACACTTGACCTATTTTTATAAGCAATGATCTTTGAATAGTTTCGTTAATCAATCCATTACCATGGCACTGACCACAAATTACATCAAGTTTCCAACCTCTGCCTCTGCAATCATGACAAGGGCCTAAGATTTGCTCAAAAAAGAATCCAGCATGTTGCATAGTGTGCTTGTTTTGTCCTGAACCCATACATGTTCTGCACACTTGCTTTGCACCAGATCCACCTTCACCATTACAAGATTTACAAAATACTCTTCTTTGATAAATAATATTTTTTGTATCTTCTTTGAAAAGATCTTCCAAAGAAAGATTAACTTTTAGAGTAATTGGAGTGTTGAACGACTGAGTTTTAACAACGTTCCATGAATCAAAAGGATTGTGATGCTGAGGAGGCTGATCATATCTACTTTTTAAACTTGGATCACTTAAAACAGAATAAGCTTCATTTATCTGTTTAAACTTGTCCTCAGCATCAGGCTCTTTATTTACATCAGGATGAAACTTTTTAGATAGTTTTCTGTAAGCTGATTTTATTTCATCAGAAGTTGCATTTCTGCTAACTCCTAATATTTCATAATGATCTTGCATACTTTAAGTATACAGGTTATCTATTTATTTTCTTTAGTAATTCAATAATCTTATTAGAAGGACAAGCTGCGTTTTGTCCAACACCTACATCAGCGTGTTGTCCTGTTACACCCATCACACAACCAGCAACAGTTCCATCAGTAAGGACTAACATTCCTCCTGATGCTCCTTCAAGAATATCAGCATCGAAAAACAAGATATCCATCCATGCCTTGCTAGGTGCTTGTTTTCCTAAAGTTTGATGTACATTTGTAATTCTTCCAACAGTAGCAGTATCATGAAATCCTTCGGGAGATCCTAAAACTGCAATAATATCTCCAACTTCTACAGTATCGGAATTAGCTAATTTAACTGCTGGTATGTTTTTTGCAATTGGCGTACACAATATAATTCCAGCATCATAATTTGGGTCAGATATTTGTAATTCTGCTGGATATAAACTTTTACCGTCAAATGAAACTTTAATTTCATGTGGTTTTTTTGTCAACACTGGAGGGACTACGTGTGAAGCAGTTACGATATATCCTTCCCCAACATGAAAGCCACTTCCAGTCCAGCTTTGATCGCCAGCATCAACATAAATAGTGCAAGAAGATTTAATTGCTGCTTGAATGATCTTTTTGACAGGATCTTCTATTTTTTGCCCTAGCTTTATTCTCCAAGCAAGAGAATCAGCGTTGAATGAAAACAAACTCATTTACTTATAACCTTGTACATTATATCTGATTTTTTGACCGCTCCAAATCTTCTTGAATCATCTGAGTTTTCAGCATTATCTCCAAGCAAATATACATATCCTTTTGGTACAACATGTTTCATAACTAAAAAATCATGATTGTCTTCATAATATTTTTCAGCCATAACACCGATATGTTGATCAAATACTTCAACTTTGTCTGAATGAGAATTAATTAAATAATAATAAACATCATTTTCAACAAACTTAATTCTTTTAATAATAGTTTCCTTAAAATCATTCTTTGTAACGACAACATCATTAACAGAAAAATCATCAGTTTTTACAGCCAAAAGCAATTCATTATTTTTAAGAAAAGGGTGCATTGAAACACCCTTAACTACAATAATTTTAAATGGCATGGCCCATAAAGCTAAAACTACTAACAAGCAAACAATTAATTTGATATATTTTCTCATTGCACTTCTCCTATTTTCAGAAGAAGAGCTTAAAGATTTTTGTTTTTTGCCTTTTGGCTCTTTTTAAATTAATTTTTCTGGTAATGGTTGAGGATCCTCAACAATTTGAGTGACTACAGATGTTTTATAATGATCTGGGTTTATATTAGCAAAATTAGGAACGCCATATCCCCAGTTTTTGATATCTCCAGCTGTAATGAAAGGGCTATCTTCAGCAACTGTTTTGAGAGCTTGCATCATGTCAATATAATTTTTGATTAATGGTACTCCTGCAGTTTTTCTAGAATATGATAAAAGAAGAGCACAAATACCAGCCATAAAAGGCGATGCTTGGCTAGTTCCTGACATCTTTGCATATCCATTATTAAAGTGAGTAGAATAAATATCTACGCCTGGTACAGCTCCATCAACTTCTTGTCCTCTAGATGAGAAATGAGCTAAATTGCCATTTTTATCTAAAGCTGCTACAGCTATAACTTCATCATAATGTGCTGGATAATTAACCTTTCCAGAATCATTTCCTGCTGCTGCAACAATTATAATTCCTTTTGATACAGCCTCTTTGATTAAATTATGGATTTCTCTTGGTGGTTCGGATGGTGCACCTAATGACATGTTAATTATGTCGCAGTTAGCATCAATTGCATATCTCAAGCCTTTTGCAATTGATTCATATGACCCAGAGCCATCACTATTTAATACTTTAATTGGCAAGATATGACAACCAGGAGCAACACCAACAATACCTTTACCATTTTCTCTCGCTGCAATAATTCCAGTAACGTGAATACCGTGACCACTGCCATTATCTAAACCAGTGCCCTCATTGGTAGCATCAAGCATAGTTCCCCAAACTTTTTCTAAATCTTCATGAGGAACAATACCAGTGTCTAAAACACCAATTAAGATGCCTTCTCCTTTAGAATATTGCCAGAACTTATCAATATTACATGTCATCATTCCCCAATCTTTCTTCTCTCCATCAGTAAGAGCAGACATTACATGGGTGACTTGTAAATCTTCTTTTGGAATAAAATCTAATTGATCTTCAAGGGAAACTTTTTCTCTTTCCATTCCTTCCATTTTCTTAATCTCCTTAGAATACTATAAGTAATATTCTTAATGCAGTAAGATTAAATCCTATACAATTTGAACTTGATAACTGAAAACTTTCAATCCAGTATTAGCTCCGTTAGAAGGCAGGAGGGAAACAGAGATTTGACTTCCTACTTTAAACAAACTTGCATCTAAAGTTGTGCTCGGTTCAGATATAGATATTTGCTTATCTTTATCGAACCAGGCTAATGCAGTTTGATTATTTACAGTAGTTGGTGAGCCAGAACTTCCATCATAGTAATCATAACTAAGAACAATGTTTGGTCCAACAGGCATAGAATATATTAGAGTTGAGCTATCTAAAGTTATTGGTTTGGTTGGGTCACTAGAAGTTAAGACTATATTTGCAGCATATGGAATGTAATTACCAGCTAATATTATAGATGTACTTGTAACAGCAATGCCAGTTTTAAATCCGTCAGAAGGAGAAACCTCTGCATAAATTACGTCACCAGCTAAGAAATAGTTATTTGCTTCATCTAAATCTTCTAATCTTTGCACTGTTCTGTTTCTATAATTTGGTAATGAGTTTGTAGTGAATACCTCGACCGTAGTTCCGCTTCCAGATATTTCTCTATATCTAAACCATTTAGTTTGGGTATTTCTTTCTCTATTTCCATCTGGTGAATTGTATTCATAATCAAGAATCATTCTCTCAGAAACTGATATCGAAGAACCAATTGAGGACATAGAAGTAATTTTTGGTTTACCTGTTAAGTTAGGAAGTGTTGAGTTCAAATAAGATGAGAATACATCTCTATTTTTAACCACAGAATATTGCAAAGCAAAATCGTATGTATTTGCCACAGCATCATCGTAATCTTGAACTAATAAACCTATTCTAAACTTACTGGATGGTAAGATAAAGAAAGTTACAATATCTGTTCTTTCTAATTCTTGAACGAATGTAACGGCACCATCTTCTCTATTAACGAAGTAATTGCCTCTATTAATTACTCCATTTTTTAAGACAACTAATTGGCTATCAGCTGGCCATCTACCGTTTACAGAAAAATATGTTCTGTTGTCTACAGTAGTTGTTGGCTCACCCTCATAGAAGTTTTGCAATTCAGGATAAACTATTTCTATTGTTGGTACTTCAAAAAGTGGAATCTCAAAAGTTATTGTTCCTAATTTAAAATCAGCCTTATATGTAACTGAACTTATCACTTCACCACTGACAAGTTTTAGTGTGATGATTGCATCAGATCTCCAATTCTTAAACTTAATTCCGTTTAAGAATGCTTGGAATATTTGTGGTGTGACTGGTGCGCCTTGTTCATCTAGCCCAGTTGTATCTTGCAATAACAATCCATTATCAGTATTGTATGTTACTTGATCTAAATATTGGAATGTTTTTTGACGATTAGAAAGACATCCATTTCTATTTGTAAATATCAATTCATAATCTGCCCAATCAGTACTGTCACCTCTACAAATACCCCATTGTAGTTTACTTGTGTCTGGAACAGTAGAATTAGAAGTTAGATTATATTCAAAAATACTTCCTTTCACATCATATACATCAGTAAAATAATATCTTTCTGATGGAGAAGTTTCTATGTGATAAAGGGATGACACTATTGGTCTAACAGTAGCGCCAGCAGAATATCCCTCGGTTAAGTTTATTTTATATTCTAAATTAGTTACTTGTTTTCTAAAAGTATATCCAACACCACTATTCAAAGTTATCCAAGTAGAATAATCTTTTTTATTGTTAGACCACCTGAATTGAACACTACAAGTTGAACCAGAAGCTGCTGAATATGAAGAGTGCACTTCTTTAATGTAAACAGGGTCATTATATTCAAAATCTCTTGTCCATGAAGCAGTGTATAAATCATTAGCCTGTCCATGTAAGAATGAATTGAGTGATGATTCTAAATCACCATTATCTTCTCCATTAAGAATATCAAAATAATTACCATCTGTATCAATAGAAAGTGTTTGCAATTCCCTTTGGTCATTTGCTCTTCCAAAACCAAAAGTATTAATTTTAACTCCTGTTTCAAGCCAAGATGTTTGAGCAGAAGTTACTATATCAGAGGCTAAATCTGAAGAAATATTGTCTCCATCAGCAAAAACCATTGATAGTGGCTTATAAGTTTCTGACCACTTTCTAACTAGCTCTGTTCTTGCAGTATCAGAGTTTTTGATATCTGCCGAAGTACCATCCCAATCTTGTCTTAAATAAACCTCAAGGCTATCTCCAGAAGTTAATCCAAAACCAGAAGCGAATGAGACTGAACCATTTGTTGCAGAAACAGTGTAATTTGCAGTTCTAGCAATTCCACTAACCATAACTTCAACATCAGGATAAGTGCTAGATGACCACTTATAAGTTCCGCCAGTGCTTGATTTTGCAAGATAAACTGTTGTGTTAGTAACAGCAGATCCAGACCAAGGTTGTAGAGTAACTTGTTTATCACTTGATGTTTGGTACCATTCTCTTAAACTATCTAACCCCAAAGCACCAATTTGAGATAAATATCCAACAATAAGATTCACTCTAGAAATATTATTTGTTTCATCATTGGATTTTAAAATTGACTCAGAAATAGATTGCGGAGACAGACCGACAATTGATAAAGCGACTGCCTCTAATAATTCTGATTTTGTACCTTTTTGCTTTAAACTTAAAAGATTTGTATTGAGTTCTGTTTGAGAATTTTCATAACCAGTTGTTTTTTGAGTAACTGATGAACCAAACTGCCAAAAATCAAAATATGTAGTAAATAATGTAGTACCAATTCCAGCAACGTACTTTTTATTTCTTGTAATAAATGTATCAAAAAAGTCTTTTACTGTGTAAACATATTGAGTGCTTCCAATGCTAGACTTGATCGATGTAGAATCATCAAAAACCAAACTTGTTGCAAACTTCAAATCAGTGGTTAAATGACCAATGTCTTTTATCAAAACACCAGAACCTGTACCACTAGCCCAATCAAAAGACGTTGACCCAGATCCAGAATAATATGCTCCAACTGCAACTGGAGTATCTGTAGGAGTAGGCGCAGCTTGGAAGAAAACCTTGAAGAAGTAATCTAATGTAGTATCGTTGTATACTTCATCCCATGAGCCATCAAGCTTGAATGCTCTGCCATCTGCAAATGGATTAGCTAAATTACTTAATTTCCATTGAACTATAGAAATGCCAGAAGCTGCCAATGTCTCTGTAATTACAATTGCATAAGTAGTATCAGCAGTTGCGGTGTAAGTAAAATCAAATGTTACAAAGCTTGAATTTACAATATCTTCAGGATTGTATATACTGCTTGAGACAGCAAGTTGACTTAATGGTAGGCCAGAGCCATTAACTGAATAGATATAAGCACGAATTGTGTTTCCACTAAAAGAAGTTGCATATCTACTATCAGAAGATAATTCTGTTTTTACTTTAAGATAAACGGATGCTTTAACTAGGTCGGTTTGCCCAACACCAACTTTAAATGTTTGAGCTAAAGAACCGCCAGAAGTTAATGAAACACCTAGGTTGACATTGTTATTTGGTCTGCTAGTGAAAGACACAGCTGGAGTAATTTCACCATTCTCAAAACCTGGCTCATACCATGTGTCTCCGTCATCAATGCTATACCAGAAACCATCTTCTGTAGCTGCTAATAAAACTTGGTCAGATGTAATACTACTGGTAAATACCTTTAAATCATAAACTGCATATGATGCTGAGTTGATTTTCTCGCATCTTTCAAATGTATTTCCTTCATCTAGTGATCTGTATACACCATTGTTAGTACCAACAAATATTTTTGACTTACCAGGTTCACTTCCACCAGGTGAAGACTCTGAATCTAAAGCATAGCAATAACAAGATATTCCACTTAAGAAAGTTTTTTCAACAATAAAATCAGGTGTTGCTGCGTCAGTTGGATCTAGCCATCTCCAGTTTCTAACTTTTAAAATACCATTGTTTGTAAGTATAAACATTGGAACTGGAGTTTTGGTTGATGGTGGTGTTGCAAGAGGTCTAAACGCTCTGTAATATTTATAATCTTCGACCTTTCCACCAAAAACTTCTCTACCTTTCAAAAAAGCAGTTAAATTGGTGCCTGAAGTGGCGCCATTAGTTACAGCAAATAATCCATTCTCAGCACATACATAAAGTGCATCAACTTCTGTCTGTTTGGAATTACCTTGAGAATCAGTTGTTATTTTAATATATTTATCTTGATATAAACCATTCACTCTCTTTTTGTCAACAAGAGCTAAATGATCAGATTGGAATGAACTTGCACCTTGAGGAGTCCATACAAAAGACAATCCATCTTCTTTTGCAAAAGCCTCGTATGTTCCACTAAACCAACTTCCGCTTAAATAGTCAAATTGAGGCTGGTTAAAAGTTATATCTTCAGTCCAACTAGAAGAAGCTGTGCCATACCAAAGATTATTATCAGTACCAGCATTCAAAGTAGAGCCATTAGATTTAATATAGTAAACTCTAGAAGAATTACCTAAATCAGATACTTGATCCCATTTATCTCCATACACCCAAAGACCTTGATCTGTACCAGCAAGCATATTTGAGCCTGTAGCAGATGGATTGTATATCGAATAAATTGATTTTGGATTATTTGGCTTGTCATTTTGAGTCGGAATCAATCCAATATAATCATACGAAATTGAATTAGTAGTATCAAATAAAGCGCTTGCATCAACATCAGAAATTAAAGTTAAGTTTTTAAGACCTGTTTCTTTTTCAACACTTTTCACTGAGATGGTTGGAAATGGATCAAACGTAGTAGCATCATTTTTATATAACTTTAAAGCTGCATGTGATGTATTTGAAACATCAACAGATTCATAGTAATAATGATGACCAGATTGCTTTAAAGAAATAAAGTCTTGAATACCTGCATATTTCTTAGTTCTTACAGCATAAACTTGTGTATTGACAGGAAATACAGTTGCACTTGTTCTTGGGACTATATAATTGATATATCTTTTATTTCTTTCATCATACACAATGCTAACTATAACTTGTTCAGAAATGACTGGAGATACAGTTGTATTTCTAAATTCGAGAATTGTTAAAGCTGTGTCTGTAATTGGTTTTTTAGTATAAAATATGGATTCTGTTGGAGAATTGGGAACACTTAATTGAGTAAGAGGATCTGCGTCTGCAACTAAATCCCTAATTGCTTCTTCATGATATGTTTCTCCAATGTTAGTTAAAAATGCTCCCTCTCTCACAATAGTAATATAAACACTATTTATTTGAGATGCTTTTAAACTTTGGACAAATTGTATCTTGCCTAATGCTGGAGTTAAAATATAAGGAATATTACTTGGATTTTTACCAATATACACAACTACTTTAGCATTAGTGTCAGTCCAAGGATTTACATAAAAGGTACTGTAATCTCTTTCAAAAAATAAGTTTTTACCAAAGTCTGCAGCTGAATCCAACTGAATCAATTGATAAGGATAGTGAGTTGTAAAATTATATTCTTGAACTTGGTCTTGAGCATTAAATATTGAAACTTCATCAGTTTTTCTAAATGCAGTGTAAGGCCTTATCCAAGGATAGTTTACACTAGCATTGGAATAATCTGAACTCCAAATGTAATCAGTTGACTGATAGACACCTCTGTTAGTTCCAGCAAAAATTAAACCTAAACCAGAATCACTAGCTTCTTTTGAATATACTGTATTTACTTCACCTTGCAGAGTAGCAGACCAATATAGATTTCTAGATGAAGGATTAATTCCTGGACCAGATGCATCAGTTACCAACCCAATACCTTTAGTATGCCCAACTAAATATTCATAAGAACCAGAAACATTGCGCTTAGTAACACATGTAATTGTAGATCCTAAAGCAGAAGTAGAGAATATTTTATATCTAGTAATTCTCCAATTTAGCTCAGTAGTTCCATATGTTACAGCTGAAGTATCTTTATCCAAAAACCAAATGCTATCAGAGTTTTTTGTTCCATTTAAAACTTTAAAATTATCACCTGCTGTTGGAATTGATGAAACTCTAGTCAATACCCAATCAGCACTTGAACTACCTAAAGTACTGACATAATAAACACCATTATGTACAGGATTAGATTGATTTTTAACCAAAACAGTTTGCCCAACACCAGTGCTGCTAAATGCGTAATCATCAACAGCAAAAGCTGTATTTGGATACCTGATAATATAAGTTGTTGAGGCTGTAGAGCTTCCTGAAAAACTGCTTGATAAAAATAAACTTGCATCACTATTGATAGAATTAATTGAATACCAAGTAGAAACTAATGAACCAAGTGTAGCTCCAATCCCAATGCTAGCACCAGTACCAGAATAAATTAAGAAACTCGTACCTGTTCCTGTTATAGAAGTTGATCCACTTGATGCCGCTATAGTGCCAAGAGCTTCCTCATCGTAAGGGTCGAAGGTTAAGGTATGTGGGGAAGAAATTGTGCTGTATGTAGATGATAAATTAGCAACTGTAGCAGCTTTAACTGGAGTCGAAGTTATAGCTCCAGACAGAGGGTGTTCCCAATATGTAGTGGCAGTAGTACCATCATCTGTTTCTACATAACGTGCTGAGTGAGTGATATAGGCATTTTGCTCAGTCCACCAAATTAAATCATTATTATTGATATTATTTGTGCCATTTTCAATCCAATATATGCCTTTAACACCTTCATTAAATACTCTAGTTATTAAGCCAGAATTGCCATAAAATAAACCTGTATTTCCTGAAGAAGCGGCAGCATACAAGGTTCTATCATAAGTAATTTTTAAAGAACCTTCTTTCTTTTCAGTTCTTCTAGTAGATATTTCTTTAACATCAGAAATTGGTTTTACATAACTTAATGTGCTTCCATTTTCGTCATATATTGATTTGACCTTTGACCATACCCAATCATTCTCAGTCATTTTATCAGCTATGATTGCTGTGTATAGACCATCATCTGTACCATTGTAAGAATAATAAGAATAATTGTATTTACCAGTAAATCTACCGGCTTTATCATATATTTCTTCTCTGTCCGAAGAAATAAAGAATGATGTAGTTTTAATTGAGGGAATTGTGGAATCTATTGGGTTTTTTACAACAGTCCAATTATCACCAAAGTCAACTGTAGTCCAGATTCTGCCTTCTTTTGTTACCGCATATGCTGTTTTAAAATAATTTACATTTTCTGGTCTTAAAATATTATCAATGAAATATTTAACTTGCCCTCTGTCAATATTCCAGCCAGTCAAATAAGTTCCAGTAGAAAGGTCCGCAGAAGATAAAAATCCTTTCTTATTACCCACCAGATATTTAGTAGTTTCAACATTTAAAGATTTGTCAATGTAGAAAACTTCAGATGTGTTTTGTAAATCAGAAGACGGTATTTCAGTATAGAAATAAGTGTGATTTCCTTCTGCAAATAATCTTTTAGACGGAATTAATGAAGCTTGTTCTTTATATCTATTCAAGCCTATATGATCTAAATTATATATTCTTTTAGGATCTAATGTGCCAGCATTAAATGAAGATGCACTTATATCTTTTAATCTTTTTCCAGAGAGCTTATCGTCAATTTCTCTCCCAACTGCCTCTATGATTACACTAACATCAGAATAATCAAACGTTTCTAAATCAATTAAAGAAGACTTAAAAGAAAGTTCAGCAGCAAATGGCTTTATCTCATAATAATCGCTATCAATAAGAGTGTCATTTATATAAACTGAAGCAGGTAAATAGTCTGCATCTGACCATATTGTTCTGTTTAAATAAGTAGTTTTTGTATTAGTATTCGAATCTGTTACAGTCGTTGTAGATCCATCAGATAGATAAATACTATAGCCTGCAACAATGTTTCCAGTAAGTGAAGTACCGTAAGATTTGTTAGAAGAATTAAGTGTAATTGCTTGTAATGCTTTTTGTGGAGACTTTGGCAAGAACACTTGTAACTTATCAGTTGAAAGAATATTATTCTTTAAAGATAGCCTTGAAGAAGAAAGGTTCAAACTGTATTGTGATGGATCAAGTTTTACGTCATTTAGCCTTACTTCAGGAATGCCATAAAATCCAAGTGTTTTGCCTGTTCCAGAAGAAGATGAAGTAGGCTTAAATGCATCATTTGATTGTATGACAAATATATTTGAAGCATAATTTAAAGAACCATTTGATTCTATTGGTAGAGCGTCTAGGACGACTTTTGTAGATAAATCTATTTTTGATGGATTATTCTCTCCCCCAGCATGAACGTGCTTGTAAAAACTTTTTCTCAAAGCTTTTTGAAATGAACCAGAAAAGTTTTTGAGATCATTTCTGCTATCACCATAAGTAATTTCATCAATTACATATGTGTCCAATTGTATAGAATAATCTGAATCAACTTTATTGAAAGTGCTAACCTCAGCTAAATATATTGCATCATTTTGCAAATAATATTCATCATCAGGTATTGAGGGTGAAGTAATTGCACAAATACCTTCAGATTGTAAACAAATACTTGGCTCAGCCCAAACATAATAAGTATTGTTCCCAGTGTATCTAAAGTAATTATATTTTAAAGTTTTAGCAGAAAATGTACTTACAATTCCATTACCAGGAGTTACTAAAATACATTGTTCAAATGCGTTGATAAAATAAAGATTTGATGTTCCTAAAATAAAACTTGTTTCTGCTCCAGATGCTTTCCAAGAAGCAAGCCATAAAGTTTGTTTATATAAGTTTCCAGTCTTAACGTAGACAAGAAAATTAGAATTGAAATCGCTGTTATTATTTAATTCTGTAGCTCTTGTCCAAGTAGAAGCGCTGACTATATAAACTCCATTTTCACTTTCATCACTTTGAAGTCTGACTAAAACTCTGTCTCCAGCAACACATTCAATTCCATCAATTGTCTGAGTTCCTGAAAGAGTTATATTTTCTGTTGTAGCTGCCACACAATATCTTTTTTGAGTGGCAGTTTCACGAGTAAAATTAAGATTTAAATAAGTAAGCCTTTGCCCTAATTCACTTTCGAAGTTTTCTAAATATGCATTTATGAGAAGAAGTTGGTTTTCTCTGTAATCGGAAAGCTTGTAAATATCCCAGCCTTCAATAATTCCTGGTCCAACAAACTTAAACATCGCTTCAAGCTGATTTTCAGCAGTAAGCATATTCTCTTTGTCATAACCTGGATACCATTTATCTCCATATTGAAGATATAGATAATTATATATATTTGTTCGTTGGGCCATAATTACAATTCGGGCATAAAGTTCATATCTTCATCGCCAGCATCAAGTTGAACAGCAAAATCATAAACTATTGAAGGATCGCCATCAATTGAGGTTAACAAGATAGCAAACTTGATTGTGGAAGAAGGAGTTTCAAGTTCAAATGACTTATTAGGTTCAATGATTGTGTATCTTGCAAAATCATACTTGTAACCATCTCTGTCATCAGTTGTATACCCATAAACAATTTCTCCATCCTTCTTATCTTGATTTGATGTTAGCAAGCCTCTTCTAAAAGTAGGTACAGGAGATGTTGTACTGTAATCTGCAGAATCAAATGTCTTAGTAAAGAAGTAAGAACCTGTTGCTGCTGAATAAGAAACAGTGACTGCTAGAATCTCTGGAGAATCGCCTTGAGTTGCAGTTACAAGTTCAAGATAGAATTGTAAGAACTTTCCGCTGTAAGCCTGTAAGTCTATACTCAAGGTCTCAGCTGAAGCTGGAGCAGTCGAGTTATTGATGTAAGATTTTGAATAAGCAGTTGACCATTCAGCAGTTAAACATGCAGATGAAGAATCAGCTGTTCTTACATAAACATTTACTTCAGTTCCAGCATCTAACCCAAGAGCGGTGTTTAAATTGTATTTATTCAACACTAAAACTGACATAGTATCCCATCTAGTCAAAGTTGGAACATAGAATGGTCTACTGACATAGTTTCCAGTAGATCTCACCTTTCTCTTAGGTGAGTAAATAGTATCTAACGTGCCAGATTTATAAGTGATAGGATCAACCGTAGAACTCATAGCCGGTTTAACTTGATAAATCACAGTTGTTGTTTTTGTAGTAGATGTGGTTCCACCACCACCACCCTCTGCAGGATTAATATTAAGAGTGCCAGTGTAAACTTCATCATCTAGTGTAGCTGTTACAGTTGTGCTTATTATTGTACTTGCAACTGTTGATGGAACTGTAATTGTAAATGCATCAGAAGATCTTAAACCTGCTGCTACAGTTACATTTGTAACTGCAGATGTCGAATTGCCATCAGTAGTGATTGCAAATACTGAAGAAGTCGTTTTTGCTTCTGCTATAGTCAATGTTGCCTCAGCAGTATTGCCTGCAGTGACAGTAGTAGGAGTAAATGTAATTTTACCTGTACCTATTATAATATCTTCTCCACCACCTTGTTCTTCATTACCCAAAATAATGAAGTCATCTAAAGATGCATATGGAATGCTTCCATCTTCAAGTTGATAATTATGATAGTTCCCAGCTTCATCTTTTAATCTAACATAAGTATATTTTTTATTACTCTCATAAAATGTTGGATCAAAAGTATAAGAAAAACCGTCAAGAGAAGAAGCAACGTAACTATTTACAACATTAGATATAGAAGTAATATTTGTTGGCCTGTAAATCACATTACTAGGCACTGTTTCGACAGGATTTGTATCAGATCCATTATCTTTCCACAACAAACTAAATGTAGGTGTAATTCCCGCTGATATTTCCTTGACAGCCAATTCTAACTTTACTTTATATAATTCGTCTTCAGTAAACTCTAATGTGCTAGTAGAATAATAATCTGTAGTAGTATTTGAAGTGATATTATTTTCAGTAGTCCATAATGAAGCTGGAGTCAAAACAGTTTCATCAACAATAAGCCTTGCTGGTGAATTAGTTTTCAAAAGAAATTGATAGCTTGTAGTGCTCGGCGACTTGATTGAAAAATCCAATGTGGCCGTGTAATAAGAAGAACCAATTCCTGATGGTTTAAGTGAATTGAAGTTTACGTTACTTAATGAACTTTGGAGAGTTTGTCTTTGAATAAAAGAAAAATCTCTATCATTTTTATAATCTGTAGAGCCTGCAGCAGCAAATTGTTTATATGTCAAATTTGAATAAGTCTCTGTATTTTTTGGAAATACACCTTCGTACCATGCATCAATATTTTTGACATAGACATGAAAGCTTTCAGATAATGATACAAACAAAAACTTACCTGAAGAATCGTCACTTATATTAGTAATTTTAAAATCTGAACCAAACTCATTTAAAGTAGCCAAAGTTGATGGATTTGAATTAGAATCGTATGTTAATTTATAAACAGTGCCATTGCTAAAGCCTGCTACAATAGTATCAAGCGTTGTAGAGTAAATCATAGATAGTGTTTCATCTACAACTGGAGTGCTAATGCTGTTGATATCAGTACCATCATAAGTATAAATATTGCCTTCTTCACTATCTAATAAACCAGAAGTAGCAATATACAATAGCCCCTTGTTTGTAGCTAAAAATGATACTTTATTTTCAGTAAACGAATTAGATACTAAAACAATTCTTTTATCTTGATATTTATATAAAGAGGCGTTTTTGGATGTTGTCTTTTTTGTTCCAATATATAAAGACCCTGCATAAGAAACTAATGCTGTGATTGGTGGTAACAAAACTCTTGATGATGAATCTAATGGGTTTTTTGTATTTACAATTGTCCAATAATCACCCCTAGAAGATTGAAGTAAGTAACCAAGTCTAGTTCCGGCATAAATCACAGAATTATGAACAGCTGTGCATAAAATCGTATCACCAGTTGCCAAAGATGTGTTAGTAGCGCTTCTTATCGTAGAACCTTGTGAAACATTTATTTCATTATCACCAAATATTGCTGCTTGGCTTGATGAAGGTGCAGTAAGCAATTTAGGTTGCCCATAACTTATACCAGTGTGCTTTTGCCACAATCCAGCTTCGTTAGTGATATTCCAATCATATACTGTTGATCCTTCTGTAAAAGGTGCCCAACCCCTAGTATTTGAACCTACGAAATCATCAGCATCTCTAAAATCAGAAAAATGTGAAACTTGAACTTCAGTCACATCGGACCAATCATCTATACCAGCAATAGTAAGGGTGCCACCAGTTCTTTGCAGCGTGTTGTAATCACCTTTGTAAACAACTCTAATATTTGAAAGCCTTATAGATGTTGTAAACTTATATCTAATGAAATCTGTAGTAGTAACATCAGAAACATTAATAAATAATGTTTGCCATTTAGCTGTTGGACTTGTTTTTACTTCTACACTGTAATTTTTTGAAACAGAAGAAGTTACACCAATATCAATAGAACTTACCAAAGGATATAAATAAGTTTGGCTATCAGGTGTAAAGTACATATTTAATATATATGCATCACCTGACCCTATTCTTTCATATCTTGAAATGTTTGTAGAGCCACCAAAATTAGTAGCTTCATAAAGATTCTTGCCCAAAATATCTTGAGCCATTATAGTATTAGATATTGCAGATCCGTCTTTGAACGAACTTACAAAACCAAGGTACCCAGTTTGTTTTGTAGAAAGCCTTCTCCAAACGCTACTTTCAAAAACTGCATAACTGTAGTCATCACTTGCTTTTACTGGTATTTTGATATTTCCATCTGAAGTCACACCAGATTTTATAATTGTTTCAAAAGATAAAACGATCCAGTAAATTGTCTGTGCATCTAAAGTGATTGGTAACGAAGGAGTGATAGTAAAATCTTGATATGAAGCAGTCAACTGATCATATTGAATGAAGCCAAGATCTTTGATTTTATTGTTTGGAATGTCACCAGTAGTATTTGAATATAAAGAGACCGTAACTCTTCCAGCTGTGTTTCCAATAGCGGGATCGGAGCCATTTTGAGTGTATTTCATTCTCAAAATAAATGACTTTACTACTTGGCTTGTGCTAGATAAAAACTGCCAACCTTCAACGGCAGCAGAAGTAAGTAACAATGTTCTATCTGAATAACCACTTGTGCTTGTGTCTACAGGAGCGTAAGCCGAAAATGTTCTTACTTCAATACCATCATCTGAATTAATTTTATCGTTTATTATAATTAATCCATCTGGTGGTGTGGTATCTAAAATAACTTCTGCAGATGGGTATGAAAGCTCTCTCTTAAATATATCAGTGTCATCGCTGAAAAACGTATTTGAGTTTCCAATATTTTGTTCACCAGAATCAAGTGAATTATTCCAATCAACAGCATCAAAATAGAGTGGATCATATTCACTTACGTTATTGGTGATATTGGTTGCGTTAAAATCACTTACAGCTGTTGTGTCAGTATCAGTTAAATTACCACTAAAATATTTGACAGTAATAGTATCGCTGGAGTTTATTTTTACATAAGTTTTAAGCTTTACAGTTGCTTGCTCTACTTCAGTTCCTGTTGAGTTTAAAACAGTTGCAGACTTGACACTTACAATTACGTCATTGACATAAATATGAAAGCCAGTAATTCCCGTTGAAGGCAGTAATGGCAAAGTTACAACGCCAGACAAAGCTACATATATTGTATATCCATCTGAAAGTACATAGGTATTTGCAGTGTCCAAAGTAACTGTAAATGCCTTAAAATCTTGGCTTGTGTTGTTATCTTCCATTATGCTTATCTATTTTGATTATACTTAATAGAGCTGTACTGACCACTCAAATAAAATGCATTATCAAAGCTATTGGCTGTAAGTGCTCGTACAATTCCTAAGATGTCTCCAGTGTTGGTTTGAATCTTTCTTTCAAATGTTGAGTTTTCTTTTACCCAGATTTCTTTGTCGGGTGAATAAGAGAAAATCTTTATTTGTCTATCGTCTGGATTATCTGAAAATCTGTTAGTATTCAAACCATCACAAATCGCATATAAAGTGCCATTATGAAAGGTTAAAATCCTAGTTCCACCAGCAGAAGGAAATCTCCATGAATTGTGAAGATTCAATACTTTTTTACTGTTCGGATTGTAAGTACCACCTGCTATATATCTTAGCTGTGTATACCCAAACAAAGAATCATCATCTGTAGGAGTAAGTTTGCCAATTTTAATCTTTGGTCTATCATAATCAGATACAGATGTTTTGTATGTATCAGCGACAATAAAGTTTTTGTAATCAAGAATAGGGTAGTCTTGATTACCAGCCCACACTTGCACATCCTTATCTTGAACTGTAACTCTTACTTTTGATGGAAACAAATTAATGTCAAAAAAACTATCTTTATCGACAATCTGAATGTAATCTATATAGGCATTAGTTGGTCTAGAACTATCTTCAGACAGTCCATTGAATTCTAAAGCAATTTGACTAATTGTTCCATGCCAAGCAGGACTCAATTCATATAAAACATAATCACTTGAGTTTTTAATTTCTACTCCTGACCAATTTTCAAATTGTTGATTTTTATAACTCCAAGATAGCCTTAATTGACCTTTGGAAATTGTAAATCCAGCTTGTGCATTAATTTTTAGCTTGACAAAAACTTTAGTATTTGAATTAACTTCAACATTGACTGAACTGTTCAAGATATAAGGATTGCCAGTTGCGCCCAATGTTTCTAAATATAGGACTTGAGTTTTCTTAGCTACATTGTCAACCGTATATTCATTCTCTTCAATAACTGATAAAGTTTCAATCAAACCACCAATTTCCCAATTTGATGTTGTTCTTGCATCATAAAAGTTCCAATTCTTTAAAACACCGAACTTGGGTAAATCTACAATGGCTTGACTATTACCACTGGACAATTTTATTTTCTGATAATTAAACTCTAATTTATATTGTCTATATCCATCAGAAACTTCAATACCTTGGTAACCATCTTTAATATCACCAATTTGATCTACATAAGAGTTATTTGCAAAATTGTTATCAAATCCTATCCAATATGGCTCAGCATCTTCATTAGAATATTTTTTATATCCAGCATTGAACAATTCTAATTCTATTGTATGTTGAGGTTTGTAGAAATTGAAGTTTCCAACATAAACATCAGTAGTATTTATTAAGTATCTAGTATTAGAATTGATAGACCCATTTTTAACAATAAATCCAACTCTGATAGCTGAAGCAGTATTGAAAGTTGCTCTAACTAAATTATAAGTTCCACCTGAAAAATTAACTACATAAATACCATTTTGTGATTCTGTAGTTTGATCTTTTAACAAAACTGTAGAATTGATTGCAGTTTGAAATCCATCAATAATTGGCAACTCAGTATTAGATAAACTTACATTTGTAGTGGAAGCGCAATCAACTTCATTAAATGCCAATTGGGTAGATGTTTTATCAAGAACTTGCTCCCAATCAGATCCAGTTGAAAACTCGAATGCTGTTTCAGAATTTGCAGTACCAGTTAATAGCATCAAATCTTTAAACTTACTTGGATTTGATAAGTCATACAAATATTGATGATTTACATTTGCATGAAATCTAGAATTAGTTACACCACCCTCAGAATAATATTGTGCTGGAGCTGGATCGTCTATAAAGTTTCTATCAAAAACTTGTGTGCCCCATTCTTCATCATTTAGAGGATTATTAATTTTGACTTCCGAGTAAGACCAAACTTCAGGTCTATTAGATATACCAGCAAATAATTGATTGTGACCAACCTCAAAACATTGTATATCAAAAGTCTCTCTGTCATAATCTTCAATATTATCTGGTGTCAAAATATGAACAACAGTTGACTCAGTCTCTGTAATTACTTGCTCGTTTACATCTGATAAAAATGAATCTGGAGGATTTAGTTTACTTTCTGGGATTCTTGTATATATTCCAAATTGATTATTTTTCATTCCCAAGAACAATTTATTAAATGCGGAAGCCATGCAATTTACGCCTGGATTAGATAAATCTCCAACAGCCTCCCAAGTGTTTCCGTATTGAGCTTCTGCCAATTCTGCTCTAAACAAACTAGTGTCATTACTACTACCAGCATAAATGTAAGGTATTGTTTCATGAGCAAATTGATGAATACATAATGCAGATACAGGTTTTAAAACTCCTGCGTTTGCAAATTGATATATTTCTTTTATTCTAATCCCATCATAAAACCATATTTTGCCAGAGACACCACCTAGAAATAAACCTTCATCACTGCTTACAACAGATAAAATTGCTCTTTCATTTTGATAAGTAAAGTCAATTAAAAACTGTGGTCTTTCTTGGTTTCTTTTCCAGATTGATGCAACATTTTTCACAACCTTAACTGAAACCGAAGAAGTATTTGTAATCGGATAATCTGGATCAAAAATTAAAAGATTATTTGCTTCATCGATTCCAAAAGCATTATTATTTGGAGCACCAGTAATAGTAATTGTGTCAGAAGAACTTAAAACAATTTTTCTTCCAATTGAACCTGTATCTTGAGAAATTAAAAAATAAGCAGTATTGTCATCATAATCTGTATTGTTTGAATTAAGAAGAGTAGCGTAATTATAGACAGTCTGTGTTATTCCCATCATGTACAACCATGATTCAGAATCAAACTTACTTTGCCAAACTATGCTTTGATTAAATATTGTGCTACTCATTTACAGGCTCATTACTTTTTAATTTTAATTATTTTATTCCATTTAACTTCAGGTTGTGTAATATTGTTGCCATAGTCCCTAAAAGCTATTTCAACTTTTTTAACACCATCTGATTCATTTGTAAATAAAACTGGTGCATAGGAATTGTACATTTGCCAATTTGACCAGGTTGATGGACCATCGTTATAAACTCTTCTTATTTTAAAGTCTTTTATTCCTGAAACTGTATCGGTTCCATTTACTTTTAACCAAGAATTAGTTTTATTGGTTAAAAGAACTTTCTTGTTAGTTTCTAAATTGTAAAACTCAATCGTACCAGAAGGCGCCTCTGTATCTACTGCTGCAATTGCTTGAGCGACAAATGTGTAAGGATATGACTCAGATATATTTCCAGCAAAATCCATTAACTGAACCCACACTTTACGTGCGCCAGAATATCCAATGTTTTGCTGAGCAAAAAGATTATTCGAAGCTCCAGCATAATCATAGCGAGAAGATCCATGGAAATAAACTGTGTACAGATTGTCGCCTTGATAGTTAGTAAAAAGGTCCCAACTTTGCCATGGTTCAAAATAAATTAAACCATAGTCAGTTTCTTTTGCAAACCTAAATGCTAAAATGCCTGAGTCAATATCGCTCGCAGTGATTTCAAAGGTTGCAGTTCTTACTGTAACTTTATCATGCAAAGACAAAGTTGGTCTTACAGCTAAAGATGAAGTTAAATCAGCTGGACCTTTTATATCAATACTGGTTGGTAAAGAAATGTTTGATCCATCACTTGATAATCCTGAATGAGACAAAGCTGATATTCTTGCCTGTTGTATTGATAAATGCGTTGTGTTGGATCTTCTTTTAGAATATCTTGCAAACAACTTAAACCACAAATCAGATGCTAGATTCCAACCTGCATATTTACCAGATTCTATTTTATTTCCAGAATCATACTTAATACCATTAGCTGTGCCTAAATCAACACCCATAGGCGTATTTACTGCAAGCCATATCTTATCACCAGTATCAAGACTCAATAAATTATCAGCAAGAACAAATTGAACTAAATCGTTATTACTTTTCAGTGTTGATATAGTCGAAGTAATTGTTTCAGTATTAAATGAAATCCAATCAGTGATTGGGCTGTCTGGAACATTATTTGTTGAGTCGTTAGAGTAGAATCTAATTTTAAACTCATCGTATGGAAAAGAAGTATCCGCAACTGTCCATTTTGATTTAATTTCTAGTAGCAGTGGATTCATAGCAGTTGAAATAAAACTTGAAAATGATGCTATTTCTATATCTTTAAACCAAATTGTATTGTAAAAATACCTCTTAGCTCCTTTTCTTTGAACAAACCAGATAGTGTTTGCATTTACTGTTCCAGAGCTAACAGTAATCTTTTGATTGTTAACATAAGAATCATAAATTGTAAATGTTGTGTTATTTACTTTTTTATATATCTTGTTGTATGAATTATCTACTTGGTCTTTGATTATTATCAAATCATTTACATTAAGGCTTGATATTGCTACTCCGTCAATTTCATTAGTTGTCGTAAGAAATAGTGTGCTACCAACTAACAATAAGTCGTCAATGTTTCCACCAGCAGTAGCGCAAGATACTACAAGATTTGTAGCATCACCAGCAGGAGGGGCAACGTAATTAAAACCATTGAAGTCTGTATTTGAGCTCATCAAAACTTGACCAAGATAAGGCTTTGCTTTACTTGCTCCTTCATTTGCTAACATAAATGATCTTATGCTTTCAGGCTTATTGAAATAATCTTTTTCAATTCCTGGCAATGACTTGAATACTGCTTCATAAACAAAGTTTTCATCAGATATCGTGCCATAATCATCTTCTTTAAATCCAAATCCGACATAATATCCTAAGCCATTTTCATTTGGACTAAACTTTTTAGAAAGTTGAATGTAGCCTTCTATATTTGAACCTCTTCTCAAGCACACCCAAGTTGCATCAGCAGATTTTCTTTGATTTGTACCAGATAAACCTTCAGGATTGAAGTCAGTAATTTCTATAGTGTAAGTATCGGTTTGCGCACCAGTTAGTGGCTGGTATGATCTTAAAACATAATTAGATAGTGTTTTATCTGCATTTCTTTGACTAACAGTTACTTCATTTCTGATTGCACTAAATCTAACTACAAGGGTCTCATTATTGGTATAGTCTTCAGATAAATTATATTCTGGATCACAATTAATACCCAAAACACTTGCATAGTTCAAATCTGTTGGAAAGTCTGATGCAAAAACTACATACAACTCATCACAATTGTGTTGGTAATTTAATGTTAAACTTGCTCTGTTTGATAAAGATGGTTTCAAAAATTGAAATTCTTGATAACTTGGAGCATAAGGAGTGTCTACAGAGATATCTTGAATTTTTGGAATTGTAATTTTATCAGTATCATATGTTGGTGCTGTAGAAGATGATTGTTCAAAATAATTAGTTTGCTTCATTTCCTCATCAAAATACACATCCCAATTGGATGTGATTGAAGTTATAGGGAAATTCAAGCCTGTGAAGTCATCGTTTTTACAATCACCCAAATCCGCAGCAATTATTGAAGGTCCAGATGCAGAAATTATCTCTTGAACTTTGACAGTCACACCGATTGCACTTGAACCATTGTAAAAAACATTAAATTGCGGATAAAAATCAGTAACTTGAGGCGGATAAGGCATTAATGAACGAGAAAGCAAATAACTCTTCTTATCCATATTGGCAACATGGGTAGAGCCAATGTTTTCAGTAAAATAGCTCTCAACTATAAACTCATTATTGCCAGTGTCTTGTAAATAAGTTTCAAATATACCACCCTCTAGAACTTTTGGCGCTATATGAGCTGGCAATGTTGTTCTTTGATAAATTGATGATTCACCAATAGAAGCAGTTACATCATACATAAATGATTCTGGAAATGTTAAATCACTTACATCAAGCCTAGTAACTATTTGATCCTCATCAGTTGCGGATTGAGTTTTAATTACATTGTAGAAAGAAATTGTGTATCCATTACCAGCATTCAATGTATCTAAAGTATATTTTGATTGAACATAAAATCCATTGTTTGTTGTATCAAGGGTTAAACCAGTATTGCCATCAAAACATACTCCTTTTGTGTAAGACGAACCACTAGAATACAATCTAAAATTAGTGTTTATATCTGCTGTGGATGGTGAATTATATGTGAAAGTAGTTGCTGGATTTGGAAGTCTGGTACCAGAACGAGCAAAACCATATGTTGTAAATGATAGAGCAGCTAGAGGACCAACAGCAGGGGTAGCAAGAGAAGAGAAAAATGTGTTAGTAGTGCCAATAGCAGAGTAAAGATTATAACTACCTGTGAGTTTAGCTACCTCAACAATGCTTCCAAGATATGTGGCAGGGCCATTAAAATTAGTTTCATTTGCATCAGAAGCCCCTTTAAATGTAATTAAAGAATGAGCTCCTGTCCATCCACTCTTTAAAGACGAATATTCTACTTGAGATGGAGTAGTTGGATATTGACCTTCCCAGTATATTTGATCATAAACTCCTCCGCCATTGGGATATTCAGCTTGATCACTTCCAATAGAAAGAACAACTTTAAAATAAACAGTTGAAAGCCCACCATTTGCACTAAGAGGCCAATTGTTGATTATAAAATATCCAGTTCCAGCTGCTGACGAAGTACTTGATATGGAAGATAATGAAGTATCGTAAAAATATTGTGGATTTAAATTAATTGTGTAATCTAAATCTGGATCATACTCTGCAGGAACAGCTGGAAAATTACTGATTACTAAAGTTGCAGATGGATCGAATTGTGGGTCGTTTGAAATATAAAGATTTTTAATTCTAGTTGGAGTGTAAACAGTTTGTCTTGTTTCAGCATCTCTTACTTCAAACTTAAACTTTAAAAGATTTCTGTTGAGATCTAAATTAGGATCTTGTGATGACTTCTTATTGACATAGATTTTACCAAGCTCAATGAACTCTGAATTGAGAGATTCGCTTCTTAAATTGTCAGGTAAAATAATCTTTGTTGAATACGCCATTTAGAGCACCATTTTATATTTTTTGGGAGATCTTTAATGAAATTATTCTCGTAAAAGACCTCTTAGCCCTTGACTAACTGATCAAGAAATCAAATTGTAAAGGTATATCTCTTTGTACAGTTACAGGAGAATAAACATCTAAGTACATATATCCATCAACATATTCGATATTGTCTTGTATACCAGATTTGTGAAAAATGTATTCAGCATAATAAATTGAAATATTTTTAGCTGTATCTTTATGCAACAAAGTCATGGTGATGTATTCAGCTGCTTTAACAGTATCTAATCCATTTGGAAGATAAAGTTTTAATTGACATTTTGATGAAGACCCAATTGTAAGAGTTGATTCCAAAATAGAATTACAAACTATTTTAAAATAAAGCTTCTTGCTCATCTCGCCTAAACCAGTAGAATATGCATTCTTTTCAGATTCAGTTAGAAAAGTACTATCCTCTGCTGGAACTGTTGAAATAATAGGCACACCATGTCTAATTAATCTAGGTAACTTAAATGCTGGATCAACAGAAGAAGTTACTGATTTAGAAGAATTATAATAATCAAAAACTCCAATTGAAAATTCAGGTTCTCTAACTCCAAACGGAATAGTTGGTAAACCCGAAGGACTTGTAAAAGAAACAACTTCAGGTGCACTTAATTTTTTAATTTCGAATGTTTTACTTTGTAGTCTTAAATTGGCATTATCATGTAATACCTTAACCAAAATTGCATTATTTGAATTAAACTCAAACTTACCAAAATCAATTGATAGTTGTATAGCATCATCTAAAATTAAAGTTTTTTCATCAACCTGATTAATTTTGACATTATCAATTTTTATTGCAAAAGAAACACTATAAGAAACATCTTTAGATATTTCAAAAATAAGACTTTCATCAGATTCAATGATTGTAGCTTTGACATTTTTTCTCAAAATTACTACAGGATTGTATTGATTTGAGTTTTCGATAAAATTATCAGGTGCAGAAACAAGCTGTATTTCAACTTGTCTATCATTAATTGTTGTTTGTATTGATGGGTTTCTTGCGGAAATATTCATATCTTTACTCGGCTACCAAAAGATCTCCATTACTCAACACATTAAGGCCTGTCGGTTTGGTAAGTAAGCCTTTATTATTCCAAGATTTTACTACAGTGCCAGAGGTATTGATTCTTAGAAGTTTTGAGTTTTTACCGTTATTAAATCTATCATCAACCAGCACATAATATTCGCCAGATTTTTCAGTTGGTAATGCATAAACAGCATCCCCTTGCAACGTAATGTTTACAATTGGAAAATCATCTGTATTTGTTCTTCTTATAACCATCAACTTCCCTAAGACCGTTGATGATTGTGAAGGAGTTGCAACTAATATGTTTCCATTATTCAACTCATATGCAGAACCTAATAAATCTGAATTGAATGCAACTAAAGTGCTAGGCAAAGTCCAAAGAACACTATTAGCTGTATCGTAATCAAATGCCACAATTGAGTTAACAAATGGTTGAGCAACTATGTATTGATAAGAATTATTTACCATTACCGAAATAGGATTAAATATGTTTGCATAATAAATTGGACCAGTCAACATGTTTAATTCTATAGGAGCTATTTGAGCAACAGTTTGACCAGATTTAGGAGGCGCAATTAAAGTTGTTGTAATCCCATCTCCGTTGTAATCAAATATTTCTGTTATATCTCCATCTGCCATAGCCTTAAAATCAAAGCTTTGGAAAGCAGAAGATGATTTCTTTGGTGAAACAGAATCAAATATCTCAACAGTTCCAAAAAGATTTGTATTTCCTTTTAATTCAAATCTTTTTAAAGAAGGACTATCTAAAATATCATTAACATTCCAATCAGCTTTTACAGACAAAGAACCAGGCTTCCCGCCATCTCCTAAACCTCCTCCAGTACTTCCTGAAGGTGGTCCAACTATAGTTCCTGGAGTTGAAGAGCCTGTACCAGAAATATTATTTGTGTTGTTCGAAGATTCACTATCATTCGTAGCAATTCCGTTTGATGAGAATGCTCCAGATAATATAATTACCCTTTTGTCTGTTGCTGAAGTTAAAAGCTTATTCATTTTTGAAGTAAGTTTTATTACAACAGTGGATGACTTTTGAGATACTAATGGAGTTAACAATTCTACAGAAGAAACATACGCAATCTCATTACAAGAAATGTCCAGACCATCATAAATAATTTTAATTTTACTTGCATCTACAATATTTACACACTGAGAAAATGGAAGATAAATTACAGCGACATCAGGATTGTAATGTGCTGCCAAAACCATAAAATCTCTTTCTGCAAGTTTTAATCTTAAATTACCTTGAATAATTTTTTTGACTATTCCATTTGAATCAAAATG
>Ga0222712_10000426_pt1 | contig 55992 bp, 41 predicted proteins | sample C33_657DmetaG_FD_165043 | JGI IMG/M metagenome (GOLD analysis project Ga0222712, IMG submission 165043) | Estuarine water microbial communities from San Francisco Bay, California, United States - C33_657D | ecosystem: Environmental > Aquatic > Marine > Unclassified | place: USA: California... | reverse complement strand
ATCAAGTAAAAACATTTAAGCCCTATATTTGCAGCCCTAAATGGACCTCTTGGCGAGGTAGCTCAGTTGGTTAGAGCACAGGATTCATAACCCTGAGGTCCCGGGTTCAAATCCCGGTCTCGCTACAAAGCCTGTCACGTAAGTGACAGGCTTTTTTAATGCGAAGTTGCGAATCAAGCTTGCTTGAATGAGCAAATGAGCGTTAAAAAAGGCAAACCATTTGCGAAGCGAATTGTTTGAAAGGCTCTGGGTAAGGCGAATTGCGAGGATGACAGCGAACGAAGTGAGCTGGCAATCCCGCAAACAAAGCAAGATTGTAAGGTCTTTTAATTTTCAATTAGTAATGTTGTCAATTAGTTGTGTTTAATGATAACAATAGTAATATCATCTGGATTATTAGCCCCTGCCAGCCAAATATCTGCTTGACGCATCAATTCTTTAATTAAGGTTTCGGCATTCATATGGCTATTAGCTGTTATAATAGATTGTATCTGAGGATAATCAAATAACGCGCCACTAGCATTAGGTGCTTCTGCCAATCCATCAGATATAATGGCTAAAATATCTCCTTTGTTAAATTCGGTAGTTAGCTGGTCAAACTCCACATTTTTAAAGCTTCCTAACGGAATCCCCGATAACATGATCTCCTCTGTTGATTGGCTATTAGCACGATAAATAAAATATGGCGGCATGCCTGCAGAACTTAATGTTAATTGATTGCCTTGTAAATGGGCAATATTTAAACTCATTCTTAAAATACCTAAATCCACTTTCTTAACAACGGTATTAAGGGCCGATAACATTTTGTTAGGCGGCATTTGTGGTAAGCCAATAATACCCGCCTTAGTAATAGAAACCAACATGCCCGATGGAGTACCATGTCCTGTAGCGTCTCCACAAATTGCATACAATGAACCATCTGCTTGTTCAAAGAAATCATAATAATCACCGCCCACTTCTGTTGAGGTTCTCAAATAAGTGGCAATATCTAAGTGGCCTACAACTGGATTTTGCTTTGGCAATAACCTTTCTTGCAATGCCTTAGCTTCTGCTAATTCATTATTCTTGCGCTCATCTTCTAAAGCTTTCTTTTGTTGTTTTTGTTTGTACCCAATAAATAAAAATATCCCTGATAATACGAGTAAAATATAGATCGTGTAAGCCCACCAGGTAAACCAAGGTGCAGGTAAAATTTTGATTTTTATATACGCGCCTTCTTCATTCCAAAGGCCATCATTGTTTGATGCAATCACTCTAAAAGTATATTCACCTGCTGGAAGATTGGTATATGTTGTGTAATGGCGAGAGCCGGATTCTCTCCAATCATTATCATAACCCACCATGATATACTTATACTTATTTTGTATGGTGTTTTTATAATTGAATGCAACAAAGTCAATGGCTAAAATATTTTCATTGTATTTAACTTCAATAAACTTGTCTGTTTTTACAGCCTCAATTGGAACTACTTTATTTTTTATGGTTACTTTCTGAATAATGACATTTGGCTTTTGTTCGTTATCAGAAACATCTTTGTAATTGAAGTAGTTTACTCCACCTTGTCCTGAATAAATAAAATCACCATCTTTGGTCATGAAATTTGCATAGGCATTATATTCATACCCTTGCGCACCTTCGCTTGGTGTTAAATTTTTAAACTGTTTTTTTTGTATAGAATATCTTATTAAACCATAATCAGAAGACATCCATAAATTACTAGCTGGGTCTATCCTTAAATCATATACCAGCTGCGTTGGCATACCATCATTAACCGAAAAATTTTTCTTGGTTTGTTCTTTTAAATTAATCTCTGTTAAACCATAATCATAACCTGATACAAATGCAAGACTATCTTTGTATACAACTAAATTGTAAATGTTAAAGAGCGATTTATAGGTAAACTCTTTGTAATCTAATTTTGGCGCAATGTTTTTGAATGTATTTAAATCTTCATTCCATAGTAAAAGTCTTTTTTCGGTAAGGATATATGTTTTGCCTTTACTGCTATTGTAAAAAGAGTAGATTCTTTCATTTTTTAAATAGGATAGTGGGGCATACGGTTTTCCACTAAAATTTCCATTACTATCTACAAATTGAATTGATTTTACACCTACAGAAATTAAGTTTTTATTTTGCGTAAGATAACTTTGTCCAAAACTAAAATCGTTTTGTCTTTGAATTAAATCGCTTGACCTGCCTATAGATTTAAATACGGTTTCGTTTTTTCCTTTTTTAAATATTTCAAATTCTCCATTTATAACAGGTCTTGTATTTAGTAACCAAACATTTTGTTTACCATCTTCAGAAAAAAGCCATACATTACCCATTTTGCCTTTTGTTGTAGGGGAATATTTTGTTAGCTTTTCTGTAGCAACATCAATTTCGTAAATACCATCCTCTACACGATCTGATCCTCCTACCCATAAATGTTTATCCGGACTAATATAAGCACCCCAGGTTTTTGTAAAAGGTAATTTTAAAGCATAGGGTTCTTTGTCTGAAATAGTTTTTATTTCTTTTCTTGTTGGATTGTATTTAAATAAGCCATCATTGGTAGCCAACCATACATTCCCCTGTTTGTCTTCAATAATTTTACTAATTGAATTTTTAATAAAATTTACATCTGGATAAGTTTCGTTATTTAGATGGGTTACTGTATTTGTTTTTAGATGAATAATATCTAATCCCTTAATTGCAATTCTTGCCCATAATTCTTGCTTTTTAGGGTTAAAGTAAATAGCATTCACATTATTATCCATAATGGAATTGTTAGTTCCTTTTTTAAATACAAAAGCAGGTTTTAATCCATCTTGTTTATTAAATATATATATCCCTTTCGTAGAAGAAACATACCAATGTGTTTTATCAATTTGGGCAAAATCTTTAAAACTAGTTTGAGTGGTTGTCGATTTCGTTTCCAGGTAACTTTGGGTAAACTTTTTTGTTTTGGTATTAAATAGTACTAAACCATCTACAGTAGCAATTAATAATTCGTTGTCGGAGATTGCTGCTATTTTGGAAAACATATTACTTCCGTAACTGTATTGTTTCCAAGTTTTGTTTTTTGTATTAAAAACAAATAATCCATTACTATAGCTAGTAACAAATATTTCATTGTCATCTTTGCTAAAACAGGCATCATAAAAAGTAATGTTATTATCATCAATGGGATAATTTTCCCAGGTATCGGTTGTTCTATTTAATTTAGAAATAACGTTTTGTGTACCAACCCATAAATTTTGGTGATGGTCTTCTTTGATAATACGTTTTTGACCGTTTGGAATTGCAGTGGAATCAAAAACACTAGCCCTATAATTTTTAAATACATAGCCATCGAATCTTTCTAATCCAATTGTTCCTACCCACACATAACCCAAATGATCCTGATAAACAGTAAAACAACCAGCCTCGGATAAACCATCCTTTATCTTATAACTCTCGAAAGAGTAGTCGGTAGGATATTGAGCCTTAACTTCAATTTGTCCAAGTAGTATAAAACAAAATAATATAGAAATAGAAACAATTCTCATTTTATAAATTTTTAATAGTTGCTTGATAATTAAAGCTTTAGGATTGATTAATTAGCTCTTTGGGCAGATTAAAAATAAGTGTTTTATTCTTTGTTAATTCTTCAATAAAAAAGCAAGAGGAACATCCAACCTGCTTTTCCAAGACTTTTCGGAATGATCCTGTCCAGGCCAAGAGCGGCTTATCCACTGGCTGTTGCTATATTTCTTTTGTTTCATGATTGCATCAACCTCTAACTGTAAAGATGCATACATAGAATCTAATGTTTCAGTGCCATGATCATAATAAATTTTATGTTGCTTAGGTGATGGCAAATGCTGTTTTAAGTATGAAAAAAATACAGCAGGTACTGGATTGTTTTCCATAGATAATAGTCCGGGCCAATGGGTAGATAGGCAAGCTGCCCCGCCAAAAACGTTTGGATACTCGCATATGGCGTAGAGTGAAATTAAACCACCCATGCTACTGCCTGCTACAAATGTATTTGATGCGTCTGTTTTGGTGCTGTAGTTTTTATCGATAAAAGGCTTTAACTCCTCCACCAAAAATTTGAGATAATTATCTGACGAAATAGCAAGTCCCGAAAAAATGGATTGTCCACCACTCCGGTAGGAATCGTAAACTAGTTTTTGATTTTGTTTGGATAAAGCTTCAAATGGTTTTTGAGGAAAATATTCGGCATGTCTACTCTTTCCTCCATTCCAAACACCTACCACAATACATTCCCTAATTTTTTGTTGCTGCGTTAGTTTGGTTAATGTTTCATCAACACCCCATTCTTGTTTATTCCATGTTATGCTGCTGTCAAAAAGCATTTGTCCATCATGCATATACAATACAGCATATTTTTTTGAAGGCGTATAGTTGCCTGGTAGCCAAACATCTACATTTCTTACAGGAACATATTTTGAACTAAAATTTTCAACTCGAACAATGCGGCCAGTGCTTGGTGTAGGCAGCTGTGCAAAAACATTGAACTGGCTTATAAAGAAGAATAAGCAAATAAGTGTTGATATTTTTTTCATATTGTTTTTTTAAGAATGCACATACCTCTATACTCTTCTTTCATTAAATGAAAAGTAGTGTTTGATAATCTAAATGAGCCTACAATTTCGTAACCTATTTTTTTATAAAATTGCAAAGCCAATTGCGCGGAGTCCATGGCTTTTAAAAATATATACTTTTTTTGATAAGACTTAGCAATATCGGCGGCAAAATTCATTAAATGTGTCCCTAGTCCTTTATTGACAGCTTTGGTATCTATATAAATTCGTTCTACTTCAATACCTTCTTTTTTATCACCACCTTCTATGGCGGCATCAATATTAATTTTTAAGTACCCAACAGGCTCATTTTTTATATAAGCTATATAATGTAGGCAGTTTTTGTTTTCTATTTCACTTCTAATTTTTGAAACAGGATATGCATATTCATTCATATACCAATCCATTCCACCCGTTAACCATAAATGGGTATAATGAGGCGCATAAATCTTTTTCGCCAAACTACTTAATAATTCGGCGGATGTGCTATCGATTTTTTTTACTTCAATTGATTCCAATGTTCTAAAAATACAACTAACTGCAAATTATATGTATTAATTTTGAATTATGGCACTCAGTAACTTTGAACGAATGATACAACTGTCGGATCAAGTATTCTCTAGCCGTACCGACCCTGATCAGTTAAACGTAAACGAAGATGTGATGGAGCACTTGCAGCTCATTCACCCGAGTACCATTTCTGAATATGATAACGGAAAAGGTCCAGTTTGCTGGGTTTTATGTATTCCCACAACGCTAGATTTAATGAATCGGTTTATGGATCAAAAAATATCAGAAAGGGAACTTTATGAATTAACCCCATTACATACAAAATATGAAGCCATTTACCTGTGTTCGGCTTTATTATTAGAAGAGTTTCGTGGAAAAGGTATTGCTACAGGCTTAGCTGTTGAAGCGGTAGAAACCATTAGGGCAGATCATGATATAAAGGCGTTATTTATGTGGGCTTTTAGCAAAGAAGGCGAAAAGTTGGCACAAAAGCTGTCGGGGTTAATGGACTTACCATTGTACAAGCGCTAGAAAACACTCTTATTAGAGGCTTTATCCCTTATTTTACCTTCAACAAGTATTATTTATTGTTAATTTTACAAATGCCCAAAAGTTATTTTTTAGTCTTTATTCTACCATTTTTATTTTTTTCAAATGCACATGCACAAACAAGTGCAACAGTGTCGGGTATTGTAAAAGATAAAAAAAGTAAAACATTTTTACCTTTTGTAAATGTTGTTTTAAAAAAGGCCAAAGACAGTTCATTTGTGGGTGGAACGGTAACCAACGAAGAAGGGCGGTTTAATTTATCCAAGGTAAATGCTGGAACCTATATTTTAGAATTTGCTTACATAGGTTATGCATCAAAAAGTCAATCGTTATTTGTAGGTAAACTTAGCGAGTATTTAGATCTTCAAACCATAGAAATTGAAGAAAATTCAACTGCTTTGCAAGAAGTTATTGTAACCCAAAATACAACGCAGATTAGTGAAAAAATGGATAAAAAAACATTTTCACTAAAAGATAATATTAGTCAAAGTGGTGGTTCGGTTTTGCAAGCGATGCAAAACTTGCCAAGCGTAACTGTTCAAGACGGGAAAGTGCAGCTTCGTGGTAGCGATAAAATAACGGTACTTATTGATGGGAAACAAACGGCATTAACAGGATTTGGAAGTCAAACTGGACTTGACAATATTCCAGCATCGGCTATTGAAAAAATTGAAATCATTAACAATCCTTCTGCCAAATATGACGCCAACGGTAATGCAGGGATCATTAATATTATTTACAAGAAAAATAAGACCGAAGGTTTTAATGGTAAGGTTGGTTTCACAACAGGTGCCGGGTCTCTTTGGGTAAGAGAAAATAATTTACCAACTATCAGACCTCAGTATACATTTACGCCAAAAGTAAACCCAAGTACTTCAATTAATTACCGAAAAAACAAAGTCAATATTTTTTTTCAGGGTGATTATTTATACACCGAAACTTTAAACAAAAATGAGTTTGTAAAAAGGATATATGATAACGGCGATATCATTAATTCGCAATTAAAACGTAACAGAAATACCCATTTTACAACCTTAAAATCAGGCATTGACTATGCCATTGATGACCAAAATACATTTACCTTTTCTGGACTTTTTGGAAGTGAAAAAATTATCGACAGAGGCGATCAGCCTTTTTTTAATAGCAATCTTACACAGCGCAAAAGGCTTTGGCAGTTTTTAGAAGATGAACTAAAAACGACCATTATGGCTACTACCAATTATCAACATAAGTATAAAGAACCAGGTCGTGTATTAAATATTGGCTTTAATTATACCTTTCATAGAGAAGATGAAAAGTATTTTTACGATAATTATTTGCCAAATTCTTCAGGTACCGATGCGTTTAAATTATTATCAGACGAGCAGGTGTACGACTTTAACCTTGATTATATAAAACCATTAAAATATGGCCGCATTGAAACTGGGATTAAACTAAGGAGTAGGAGTATACCTACTAATATGCAATTTATTCCAGGCGCAAATTCTGTACTAGATACAAGAGCGGGTGGATGGGCTACTTATAAAGAATTAATTCCAGCCCTATATGAAAATTATATCATTGAAAATAAAAAATGGGAAGCAGAAATAGGGGTGCGGGTTGAGTATGTAAAAGTAGACTATGAAGTCAACCCCAACCATATCGTGTATAAGAGTGATACTTATAACTATACGCAACCTTTTCCTAATGTACGGTTGGCCTATAAAATAAATGAGGATAATAAGTTTTCAATTTTTTTCAACCGTCGAGTAGACCGTCCCAACGAAGTGGATATTCGTATTTTTCCTAAATACGATGACGCCGAAATTATAAAAGTTGGCAATCCTGCCTTACGACCTCAATTTACAAATACGATTGAACTAGCCTATAAAACAACCTGGGAAAGCGGGAGTTTGTACAACGCTATTTATCACCGAATGGCAGATGGAACCATTACCAGAATATCAAGTACGGTGCCGCCAAGTAATTTGATTTATGCTACTTTTCAAAATGTAAACAAGAGTTACAATTCAGGTATAGAAATTATTTATACCGAGGAAATTTCTAAAAAGTACAAATTTAGTATTAACCTTAATGGCTATAAAAATCAAATCAATGCATTTTCGGTTCAAAATAAATATCCTGCAACACATTTATTTTCGGCAGCTAAACAAGAGATATTTTCAGGAAATATAAAATTTAATAATAGCTTTCATTTTAATAAAAATATAGATGCCCAACTCTCGGCTATTTATTTAGCACCAGATATTATACCTCAAGGTAAAATTAATGCTAGATTTTCTTTAGATGTTGGGATTAAAAAGTTAATCCAAAAAAGTAAAGGCGAATTGTTTTTTAATGCCACCGATTTATTAAATACTATGGTTACTAAAAAAGAAATTAAGGGGCAGGGCTTTATCTATACGAGTAACGACTTTTATGAAACACAGGTAATAAGGGTAGGGTACAGTTATAAATTTTAATTTTAACAAATGAAACATTTTTTAATTCGACCAATTATTTTTATTGTAATGCTTTTTGTTTTGGACAGTTGCAAAAAAGAACAAAATACACCTACTACCAAATTAGTTGTAGGTGCTGAATATCAAGGCGGAAAAATATTTTATCTTTTAGTACCTGGCGACCCAGGTTATGATGTAAATTCCCCACATGGGCTAATAGTAGCAACATCAGACCAGAGTACAGGAATTCAATGGCATAATGGATTAAATACACTCACAAATGCAACAGGTACGGCTTTGGGAACAGGGCTATCCAATACGAATGCAATTATTTTGAGTCAAGGAAACATGTATACAAACTATGCTGCAGGCATTGCAAGAGCCTATAAAGGAGGCGGATATAACGACTGGTATTTACCAAGTAAAGATGAGTTGAATACACTATACGCTAATAGAGAGGCTACATTTAAGGGGCATACAAATGGCGGTTTTCCAGCCACTTTTTTTTGGAGTTCTACTGAGCACACCGACGTTAATCTCCACGTTGTCGCATGGAGCCAGTCTTTTCATAATGGTGTTCAAAGTAGAAGCGTTAAGGGTAGTTCATCAAATGTTCGTGCCATTCGGGCTTTTTAAGAAGTTTATAAAATCACCCAACTTCCTTCTTCAATTTCCGCTGCCAATTCTCCTTCGTCCCAGCCGCAATAGCCAATAAAAAGTTGCATTTCTTGTTCATGAACGCCATTGTTGTTAATGGCCTCAATCACTTCCTCCATATTGCCCCCTAAATAATAACCACTATGTATTTTTTCACCTTCGGTAATAAGGTCGGGGCGTTTATGCATTACAAAGAGGTGATCTTTATCTACAGGGCCACCATCCATTAGTGGATATGGTTTACTGTGCTTGAATTCTATTAAGTTATGCAACGACTTATATAAAGGCTTATTGGTTACAAACCCGATAGTTCCTTCGTTGTTATGCTTAGTAATTAAAATGGTGGTATGCTCAAAAATGCTGCTAATTAACGCGTCAGTGCTTTTGATGATTAATCCGGCTTTTAAATCGCTCATAAGTTTGTTATTGGTCTTCAATTTATACTCTTTTGACCTTACCGCAATATAACTATTTGTTCATGCATCTATTAGCGATTTATTATTAAATTACCCAAAAATTGGAAAAATGGAAAGAAGAAAATTTATTCAAAATCTAACCATCGGTACTTCAGTTGCGGCCTTGCCTATTGGCGTATCTGCAAAAAGTGCTTTAAGTAATCCTACTAAAAAAGTGAGATTTGGAATCATTACCGATGTTCATAATGATGTGATGCATGATGGAGAGTATAGGCTTCGATCTTTTTTAAATGCAGCAAAAACTAAAGACCTTGATTTTATTATCCAGCTTGGAGATTTTTGTCAACCAAAAGAAGCCAACAAGGAGTTTTTTGATTTATTTAATAATTACCCTGGTATCAAGTATCATGTTATTGGTAACCATGATTTTGACGCGGTTAATGTGCCCGACAAGTTATCTGTAGTCAAAAACTTTTATGGGCTTACAAGTACTTACTATTCTTTTGATGCTGTAAATTTTCATTTTATTGTTTTAGACGGAAATGAAAAAGATCCAGATTTTAAACAAGGTTACCCTCGTTATATTGGTGAAAAGCAACAAGAGTGGTTAAAAGACGACTTGCAAAAAACTTCTCTTCCTGTTGTGGTTTTTGTTCATCAGCCATTAGGCGATGATGAGGCTGGAATCATTAACCGCTCACAAATAAGAGACATTTTTGAAGCAGCAAACAAGCATGCTGGTTTTAAAAAAGTAATAGCATGTATCAATGGTCATACGCATATAGATCATAACCAAGAAATTAATGGCATCCATTATATACAAATCAACAGTTCATCCTATAAATGGCTTGGAGATAAGTATATTACAACAGGTAGATATAGTAAGAAGTTTGACAATTTTTATCCTGACATTAGGTACACGGCACCCTATAAAGATTCTATTTACGCTTTTGCAGAAATAACAGATAAGGTTATCACAATTAATGGGAAGCTTTCTGAATTTGTTGGGCCTCATCCAAAAGATATGGGATACAACCTTTATGACGCAACCTTTACAAAATCAGATATAACGGATAAAAAATTGAGGTATTAAAAATATGCTGCGTTTAAGAACGGCTTAGCTATATTATTAATCAGGTGTAAGGCAGTAAATTATTGATGATTTTTAGATCATTAATTTGGATCTAATGCAGATATCATTGCTACAGTAAGACCAATGCCAATTCCTATTCCAGCGAAAAAATTAGAAAGCATTTTTTTCCTTTTTATATTTTTTGCTGATGCCTTATATCCTTTTGCGTACTCTGAATTTCTCATTAAGCTCAAATCAGGGTAATCTAAATTTTTATCCATAGGTGCAGCTGAAGACGCCAACAATGCCGATACACCACCAAACATGATACCATAAAATGGTAAAGACGATGCAATTAAAACAGAGTTTCCTGCAACTTTATAGCTTTTATAATATTTTATTGCATCATTGTACCCTCTAATATACATGTCTTGCGAATTTGCATTATCGCTCGACCTTGTTATTAATGTGTCTTGAGCTTTAATAATGCTTGATGAGCATATAAATAGTATTAATAGCAATAGATTTTTCATACAACTTGAGTTAAGTAGTAGCTGAATTGATTAATAATCAAAAATTAAGAAAAATTAATGACTTATGATACAAACAGGGTTTATTTTAATTTATAAAATTACCATGCTTTCTTAAAACATTGACATTCAATGGTGTTCCACTTTTTATAACCATTATTGGTTTTTCAATTGTCTTTAGATTATCAATTGGGTTTGCATCGTATATTACTAAACTGGCAATTTTACCTGATTCTATTGAACCATATAGTTTGTCAATCTTTAAATTAACGGCCGCATCTATAGTTGCAGTTTGTAGTGCCTTTAAATTACCCAAACCATTTTTTGCAAATAATTTAATTTCGCGATGAAGGGTACTTACACCTGCTGCAACATCAGTGCCTGGTAATAATTTTACATCCAAATTCACATATAAATGAATTAATGAATCAATTTGTTGTTGAAGTCCCTTGAATTCATCTATAGACCATTTTGACCCATATCTTGAAATTCTATCTTGAAGTGCATCAGACCAATCTGCTGATTCGTCGTCAATTAAACTTAATGGTGATTTAAATGATCTGCTTCCTAGCTCACCCCAAGCCATTGTAGGATCAAGCCATCCCTTAGCTGCAGCAAGGGTTTCAACATTTTTGTTGTTTCCATCTCTGGAAATATAATGACTAAAATTATTCATGCCACAGGACAAGGCATATTCAATAGAAACATTGTTTGGCAAATGCCCCGCCATTAAAAAATTTCTCTTTTTAGCTTCTTGTCCAATAAATTTTAAGGTTGAAGAATCAACTTCTCCGTAAATTTTAAAACCATATAATTGTAAACTATCAAAATAGGCTGCTACTTTTTTTACTTCCGCTTCTGTATTGATTTGTATATTTCCAAAAGAGCCCTTAGCCTTGCCATCTATTAATCCAAATAAAAATAAATCTGCGCCAATATTTTTCTTATCTCTAATTGCATTTCTTAGTTGTACTTTGATTTCTAAGTCGCCACCCATTTCTCTTGCTGCGGTAACCCCGCCAGCCAGCATATTAATTAATTGATTTGGGTAGTATATATGCGCATGCATGTCAAATATACCAGGAGAAACAACTTTTCCTTTAATGTCAACTGTTTTAATAGGTTTGCTTAAACTAGTTCTAACAGGCTGAATGTTTTTAATGTATCCATTTTCAATAAAAATGGCGGTATCTCCACTTAATTTTCCGGTTTTTATATCTAAAACTTTCGCATTATTTAAGATGTATGTTTGCTCACCCCATAAGGTAGCTTCTTTTTCAATAGCCTTATTATAAGCCATTTCATTGGCTAGCATTTCTTTTTTTAATACGGGTAAAAATGTTTCCCAGTCTTGATCAACAAAATCTGACGACCCATTGGTCATTCCAATGATTTTAAATTTCTGATCACAAAAAACATAGATATGTCCTAATCCCGACTGTAATAAATATGTTTTTAATTTTTGGTTTCTTATTATTATGTCTTTTGCAAGTTTTATTTCAATATTTCTTTTGTTGAAGCCGTCATATACAACTAAATATTTTTTCTTGCCTAGTTGAACCCACTTTTTTATTAGTACCATATAGCTTAGTGGGTTGCTCATATTTATTGCTAAATCGATTGATTTATCTTCAATAGAATGGATAAGTGAATCATTTTCAAAAACTGAAAACTTACCGCCTTTGTTGATTATTCTAATGGGTGGTGGTAAGGTTCTTCCAGCGATAACTTTATAGGAGAAATCACTAGAATCGTTAGCATATGAATAATTAAAATGGTCCTCTAATTCCGTGTGTCTATCCTGCCCATTAGATTTTGAAGTTATTATTGTTGCATGATCCTTTGTAATGATCGTGTAATCGAAGCACTGTATATAATTATTAAAGAAATACTTTTTTAGCGTATGCTCCGGTTTTTGAGCGTGACATATTAATGATACTATCGTTGTGTAGATAACAAGGATTATTTTTTTCATAATTTGATGTATAACTGCTGAATAAAGTATAAATGTAATTGCTTGTAGCACTTAATGCGTTTATATAACTATTAAATGATGCGATTTTAAATCTTTAAATTACCCAATTTTCTTCTCCTGCTCATAATTCCGTTTTTTGTAGGCACTAAATAATTAGTGTAAAGCATTGGTAATTAATCTTTTAATTGATTTTTTAATAAAAATGGCCAATTAAGTCTTAGCGTCAAATGACTAAAAAATTGTAGTTAATAAATTAATACTATGTGCATATTAAAAAGCCTTATTTTTAAAAGATAAGACTCATCAACGTATTAAAGCAAAATCATATAATGAAGAATCTATTTTTGAGGATCGTTTTCGCATCTAATTTGTTATTGTTCGTTAATTTTTTGTCTCAGGCTCAAAGCAACAAAATTGAAACTGGTAACTTTTTTGTTACCAATTACAGTAGGTCGTATTTGAATTCTATTACAGGTAACTGGACAATATTGCAGGATCCAGAAGGGGTGATTTATATCGGGAATTCTTTTAATGGTATTTTAGTATATGATGGTCAAAAAATAAGAAGGGTATTGAATAACCAGGGTTTGCCTAAATTGGGTGGAACAAGAACTTTAGTCAGCGACTCGAAAAATACAATTTATGCCATTCTTGGTGGCGAATTTGGTTATTTAGAAAAAAACAAATTTGGTGAAAGTATTTTTTATTCACTCTCCGATAAATTGTCCAAGAAAGATCAAGTAAATTCTACACTTTGGTCTGCTGGTGTAATTAATGATACGGTAATTTTTCAATCGGAAAAATCGGTGTATTTATATAAATACAAAAAACTCTTAAAGGTTCAGCACTTTAATTCAATATTGCATACAGCTAAGATTAACAAGGGAGGGGCATTCTTGAGAATTTGGGACGAAGGCTTATTTAAAATGACAGATGGGGAATTTAGACTAATCCCTTCAACCAAAGAAGTGTATGCGCAAAATAGAATTGATGAACAATATTATCTTAGTAATGGAGATAACCTATTGGTTTCAAGAACCAATGGGATTTGGTATTTGAAAAAAGACGGCTCACTGGTTAAAGCAAAGTCGGATGTGCTTGATGATATAGTAAAAACAAAAGAATCTTATACTGGGGGTAAAAAATTAAAAAATGGGATTATTCCTATTTCTACAACGAAGGGTGGTTTGCTATTTATTGACGAACAATTGAGGTTAAAGTCTATACTCAATACTTCAAACGGTCTTAGCTATGATTATGTAACGTCTACTATACAAGACCGTGCCGGGGATGTTTGGGCAACTGGTGATAATATTTTTAGAGTTAGTTTTGATACCAGCTTAACTTATTTTTCTACCATCAATAATTTAAATGGGTTTGTAAATAGTATTAATAGAATTAATGGTAAATTATATGTTCGTACAAATAAAGATTTATATGATTTTGTTCCTAAAACTAATATAAATGGACAGTCGACTTTTGAAAAAAATAATATTAATGAGTTAGGCAGTGATGTTTTACAATTCGATGATCAAGTTATTACTACTAATAATTTTACCATAAAATCAACAAAAAACAGGGTAACAAAAGTTGTAAGCCCTATATATAGAACAAATGGTACCATTAGATCTAAATTAAACCCAAGCATTATATTTTCATCTAATTCTGCTGTAGGATTATTGGCGCATCAGTATAAAAACGGAAATTGGAAACAAATTGCATTAACCAATAAGGATACGGTTAAATGTAATAATTTAGTAGAAGAAGTGCCAGGTGTTATTTTATTAGAAACAAGAAAAGGTGTTTACAAGTATACCTATAATAAGGAGGGCCAAGGAAGCTATACAAAATTAGAAATGGATACTGCATTTACTACTTTAAAAAGGGTAAGTATAAAAACATTTAATGACAACACTAATTTATTTTTCGATTCTACCAATCATTTTTACAGAGCAGACCTAGTTAATAATAAACTTGTTTATACAGGCTTTACCATTGATAGTTTTGTAAATAATGCATATTGGTTTTATACCTATAATAGCGATTCGAAAAACGGATGGATGGTGACACAAAAAGGAATCTTTAAAACATCCTTCGATTTTAAAAATGGTTTTAAATTTAAACAGTATCCATTTTATAAAGTTGATTTAACTGAGTTAAGTCCTGGATTATTTGCAGAAGGCACTGGCGATAACGAAATTTTATGGTTAGGATCTCAAGATGATAAACTGTATCGTTATTTCCCTGAATTAGCAATCAAAGAAAAACACCAGAATTATAAGGCGCTCATTAGAGCCATATATGCCAATGGACAAAAAATGCCACTGGATTTAGGTAAGCTACCATTTAGTAATAATAATTTATTGTTTGAAGTAGCGTATCCTGTTTTTGGCAACGAATCAAAAACCACGTTTAGTTACTGGTTAGAAGGTCAAGATAAAACTTGGTCGGATTTTGTAAGTGATTTTAAAAAGGAATACACCAATTTAAAAGAAGGTAATTATAAATTCCACGTAAAAGCCAAAGACGCAAGTGGTGAAATTTCTGAACAAGGCGTTTTAGAATTTAAGATAAGTCCACCATGGTACCGTTCTATTTGGGCGTATGGCTTGTATTTACTACTGCTAATTATTTCTTTCTTACAATTTGGTAAGTACCAGGCTAAAAAATCATTCCAAAAAGCAGAGAATGAGCGTAAAAACTCTGAGTTGGCGGCTGCTAAAGACTTACAAAACAGGTTGCTTCCTAAAACCTTACCAGTTATTCCAAATTTAGATATCGCAGGTTATTTAAGAACTTCAACTGAGGTTGGTGGCGATTATTACGATTTCTTTGAGCAACCCGATGGCTCTTTATATGCTATTTGTGGAGATGCTACAGGTCACGGTACACCTTCTGGTATGTTGGTGTCCATTACCAAGGCTGGTATTATTGGACTTCCTCAATTGAGCCCTAACGATATGCTCCATGAACTTAACCGTGTGGTTAAAAAAGTGGATTTAGGGATCTTAAGAATGAGTTTGAACATTGCACACCTAAAAAACAATCAACTAACGCTAAGCTCTGCCGGTATGCCTCCTTACTATATTTATAGGGCGGCTTCAAATACCACCGAGGAAATTCAAATTTCTGGCGTTCCACTAGGTAGCTTTAACGATGCCTATTTTGATGAAATAAGCACAACTTTTAACGCCGGAGATATTTTGGTGATTATTTCGGATGGTTTGCCAGAAGCTCCTAACTTAGCAGGAGAATTATTTGACTATCAAAAATTACAAGATTTAATAACAACCTATGGTAATTTAAGCGCCCAGGAAGTTATTGATCAATTGATGGTAGAAGCAGATAGTTGGTTGTCTGGCAATCATAATCCGGATGATATTACATTAGTAGTTATAAAACATAAATAATCATTAAATAACAATACATGAAAAAGCCCTCTGTAGAACTAAGGTTGCCTATCCTTCCAAATATGGAACTGATTGCAACGCAAACCGCCGAAGTGATTTCAAGGCATATGGATCTTACCGAAGATCAAGGTGCCGAAATTAGTATGGCGCTCATCGAAGCATGTATCAATGCTTTTGAACACTCAAAAGCAGAAAACAATGTTTTTATTAATTTTTTAATTGAAGATGATTCTTTAATTATTAAAGTAATAGACCAAGGAATTGGTTTTGATAAAACCAAAGTTGAAATTCCTAAAATTGAAAATAAAATAGGAAAAGACGAAAGAAAACGTGGATGGGGATTACAGCTCATTCAAGAATTAATGGATTCTGTTGAGTTTGAATCAACCAATGAAGGCACAACTGTGACAATGAAAAAAAATATAAAACACTAAAATAAATTTATGAGCGACTTTATTACAAGCGTAAAAGACAATAATTCAATTGTTATAATAGAAACCAATGGTTATTTGAACAATGTGGGTGGTGAAGCGGTTTCTGCTGTTGTTTACGAAAAAATGGCACAAGGACAAACAAAGTTTTTGATCAATATGGCTGGTACAAAAATTGTAAATAGTATTGGTGTTTCTATATTGATAGAAATTATTGAAAAATTGCAAGAAGTAAATGGCAAAATTGGTTACTACAATTTAGCGCCCATTGTATCAAAAACTTTTACAATAATGGGTTTAACTAAATATTCGTCTGTATTTGATTCAGAAGAAGTTGCTGTTAGCGAGTTGTAATGTCGTCGGAATTCAATATCAATGATTTACAGTTAAAGTATCTAGAATTAGAGACTTTATTGGATATCACAAATGAATTAAATTCATTTGATCAAATTTCTGTTTTACTACAAGAGATTTTGGTTAAATCATGTGCGGTTTTAAATGCCAGTTCAGGATTAATTTTAATTGAAGACGATAATTCCGACGTTTTACACATAGGTGCCGATTTTAATATTGATATTAGTGTTTTAAAAGGCCTCATTTTTAATAAGCGCAAAGGGTTTATTGATGATATTAATAAAAGCAGAAAAGCGCTTAATCTTGAAATTGAGCAAGATTCGTTTTTATCAAAAACCTTGTGCAAGTTTGCTTTAATTGCTCCTTTATTAGAGAAAAAAAACCTAGTCGGCGTTATTGTATTATTTGATAAAGAGTCTCGTAAGGGACTCTCGCCATTTCATGAGGCTGATGCTAATATGCTCTCTGCTATTGCCACACAGGCAAGTGTTGCCTATAATAATATTAAGTTAATTGAAAACATTAAAGAGGCTAAAACATTTAATGACAATGTGATGCAATCTATTGTTACAGGTGTTTTTACAACCAATTTAATGGGTGAAATTAACCATATTAATAGAGCAGCTACATCAATTATCAATATCGAAAAGGAGCATGTTTTAGGCAATCACTACGAATATGTTTTTGAGTCTAACGAAACAGTTACGCAACTCATCACGAAGTGCGAACTTGAGTCTGTTACACTTTCCGAAAGCCAGGTTTTACTTGAATGTAATGGTAAATCAACGACCGTTAATATTTCGGTTTCTCCCTTAATGAATGATTTAAACGAGCCAATTGGATCGGTGGTTGCAATGGAAGACTTGTCTAACATTGATAAATTAAAATCGACCTTTAAAAAGTATGTTTCTAAACAAATTGTAGATCAATTGTTGGAAAATGACGACATGCTAAATTTAGGTGGTCAGGAACAAGAAGCCACTATTTTATTTTCTGATATTAGGGGCTTTACGTCTATGTCGGAAACCATGGCGCCCAACGAAGTTGTTGAAACCTTAAATGATTATTTCAATTTAATGATTGAAATAATTTTCAAATACAATGGCACCCTCGATAAAATAATTGGCGACGCCTTAATGGTTATTTATGGAGCGCCCAATGCAACCCCGCAGGATACTGAAAATGCAGTTCTCACGGCCATTGAAATGCAAGAAAAGTTGATTCAGTTTAACCAGGACAGAATCATCAATTTAAAGCAGCCAATTAAAATTGGCATAGGTATTAATAGAGGCAAAGTAATTAGTGGCAATATTGGATCTAAACAACAAATGAACTTTACAGTAATTGGAGATTCTGTGAATTTGGCATCCAGGTTATGTTCGGTTGCTGCTTCCGATGAAATTATTGTATCTGATGCTGTTTGGAAAAAAGTGAAGCATTTAAAATCGTTTAAATCTAAAAAATTAAATCCAGTTAAGGTAAAGGGCAAGGTCAAGCCAATTGAAATCAAAGAAATTTTATACAATCGACCAGAATTTCAATATGAACTTGCTAATAAAAAAATAGAAGAATTTCTTCTAGAAAATTTACCCAAACATTATACCTATCATACCATTGATCATATTAGAGATGTAGTTAAACAGGCCGAACGAATTGCTAAAAAGGAAAAAGTTGACAAGTTGGTTATTCAGGATATTAAACTAGCGGCTTGGTTACATGACGTTGGATATATATGGGAGCCCAATAGGCATGAAGCTAGAGGCGTAGAGTATGCTACTTCTATTTTAACTGAAATGAAATTCCCTAAATCAAAAATCAGTTTGATTGCCGGAATGATTTTAGCAACAAAAATCCCTCAGTCTCCAAAAAATCAATTTGAACAAATTTTGTGTGACGCCGATTTGGATTATTTGGGAAGAGATGATTATGCTATCAATAGTAACAATTTATTAAAGGAAATAGAGCTATCTAAAAAGCTTACTACAAAAGAGTGGTTACTACTTCAAGAAAATTTTTTGAAAGGGCATACTTATTTTACCCCAACATCTCAAAAATTAAGAAATCCTAGTAAACAAACAACACTTAAGAACATACAACAACAATTAAAAATTAAATAGTTATGGCTCAGGCAGGACATAGTGCAAACAAAAATCACTTTCAGTTAGACCGTATTTCGTTTTTTACGGACGGCGTATTTGCAATTGCAATTACCCTTCTTGTTATTGAATTTAAAGTGCCTGTTGTTGAACATCCCACAGATGCTTTATTATGGGATCGATTAGCCCATATGGGATTGCTATTATTGGGTTTTTTAATAAGCTTTTGTATTGTTGGCTATTACTGGTCAGTACACCACAGAATTTTTGGCTATGTAGAAAAATATACGAGTAGACTGATATGGTTGAATCTGATGTTTCTTTTCCCAGTGGTATTATTGCCATTTACTTCTGGCTTATTAGGTGAATATGCATCAGAAACCCATTTGCATTTACCATATGGCATATATGTTGCTAATATTTGTCTTACAGCTCTTATGAATGCTATATTATGGTTTTATGTAAGCAATCCCAAACACCAAATACTTACACACGAAATTTCTAAGGAAAGAATATTACTTGGTTTTTACTTTACACTGGTAGTGCCTATTTTATTTGTAATATCATTTTTAGTATCGCTGTATGATACAACTATTGGCAGATTAATTCCTATACTAATTCCAATTGTATTAAAATATGGATTAACTGGGCTCACCAAAAAAGCATTTGCTAATGAAAAAAAGCAACCTAATGCTGAGGCTGATAGCCATTAATAATTAAGATTTCTTGATGTATATCTAAAGGATAATTAAAAGCGCATGAACAAGATTGAGGGAATACAAATTGTCATGGATGCACTGATGAGTAAGTACAGTGATCGCGTGCCAGATGTTAAAAAAATTATACAAGCTATGATTGCAAAGGGTATCATTGGTAAAGCTGATGATATTGCCAATGATCATATTGCATTTAGAACACTCGGAGTGCCGCAACTCGGCATTCAATCATTGGAAAAAATATTTCTTTATTACGGGTATACTAAAAGGGAGCATTTAAATTTTGAATCTAAAAAATTAGATGCCTACTGGTATGCCCCTCCTGCACCCAATTTCCCACGCATCTTTATTAGTGAGCTTAGGGTTCATGAGTTGAGTGAGCATGCGCAATCGATTATTCATTCCTACACCAACGAAGTTGATCATGATCCTATCGATGATTTAAATTTGGATGATGCTATTGCTGTTGGTAATTTTTTGCATCAGGGATTATGGAGGTTGCCAACTATCGAGGATTATCAAGCGCTCCAAAACGAATCAGAATATGCTTCATGGGTCATATATAATAGGTATTATTTAAATCATTATACCATTAGCCTGCATCACCTTCCAGAGGGTTATAATACCTGCGCTGCTTTTAATGAATTTTTAGAAGGCATTGGTGTTATTTTAAATGATGCGGGTGGAAAAATTAAAATCAGTCCGGATGGTCTTCTATGTCAAAGCTCAACAGTAGCCCAAATTATTGAGGCGCCGTTTATTGATGGTAGAACTTTACCCATTGCAGGAAGTTATGTAGAGTTTGCTGAGCGAAGGGTATTGCCGGAGTTTGCCCAATTAGATCCCAAATTATTAAAGCGAGAACATTTTCGTGAAGGATTTGAAGCTGGTAATGCAGATAAAATTTTTGAAAGCACTTTCAGTTCACAAATTAAAAAATAGAACGAGCTATTGAATATGAAAAGAAAACAATTTAATTCGAGACACTTTTTTGTTGCTTCGATAATTTTATTTGTGGTTGCCTGTAGTAAAAAAGACCAGACCATCTTACCTATAGTTCCACCTGTAGCACCACCGCCTGCAGGAAATACCATTGCTCCTCCAGCGCCATTTGGTTTTTATGTTGTTGGATATTTCCCTAGTTATCGCGATCCTGCTCTTGTAACAGATCAGAAATTTAGGATGTGTAATGTGGTAAATTATGCATTTGCCAATGTTACATCAACAGGCGGATTAACAGTTGCTAATCCTTCTGTATTTTCCACTGTTATCTCAAAAGCAAAATCAAATAATGCAAAAGTATTTATAAGTATTTCTGGTTTGGCCGCCGATTTTAAAAACATGGCTACAACACCCGCCGGACGCAATAGCTTTGTAAAATCAATCATGCAAGTTGTTCGTACTTATGGTTTAGATGGCGTAGATGTAGATTGGGAATTTCCTAGAACCGACGATGGTACAGATGTTACCTATACATCGTTTATGAGAGAGTTAAGTGATTCATGCCATACAGGGGCAAAATATTATTTATCTGCTGCCATTACCGCAGGGAAATATGCCGGAGCAGTTCGTGATGCAATTAATAGTAGTTTATGGACTAGTAATGCAGTTGACTTTTTTAATATCATGGCATACGACGATTTTAGTACAACGGTTCCCTATAAACACCATAGCGATATGGCACTAGCGCAAACTTCTCTTAATTATTGGATTACAACAAGGGGTATGCCCGCTTCCAAGGCAGTGCTAGGTATTCCGGCCTACGGACGGCCAAGCGGAATAACACAAACAGGAACCGTGTTAACATACAGTACTATAACCAATGGATCGGGAAGTGCATTGTCAGATTCGGCTGTAGTGAGTGCAGGTGGCTTTAACAATTATACCATTTATTATAACGGATTACCTACCGTAAAACGTAAAGCTAAATTGGCACAATCGATGGCTAATGGAATTATGATGTGGGAAAAAGGGCAGGACCGTACAGATGGATTGTCTTTGTTAAAAGCAGTATGTGATACCTTAGGTAGGTCTTATTAAAATTTTTATTATTAATCTATTATATGAATCCTAGAACAACTCAACATTCAATAACGGTAAGTATTGTAATTCCATGTTTCAATCATGGGCAGTACATTCAGGAGGCATTAGATAGTATTGATCATCAAAAAATAAATTACAATATACAGGTGATTATTGTAGATGATGGATCTACGGATAATAGTACACTTCAAAAATTAGAGGAGCTAAAAGCGTTAAATTATACTGTTATTCACCAAACAAATGGTGGTCCGGGCAAAGCGCGTAATACAGGTATTGAAAAGGCTACTGGACAGTACATTTTACCTCTAGATGCCGACAATAAAATTCATCCCAACTATATCAATAAAGCCATTCCTGTACTCGAAAAAAATAGTGCTGATATTGTTTATGCAGCGCCCGTATTTTTTGGAAATACAACATTAAAAAAGCGCCAATTTAAAGTTCGTCCTTTCGATGATTTAGGTCTTGTAACAGGCAACTGTGCCGACGCTTGCGCCATTTTTAAAAAAGAGGTATGGGTAAAAAATGGTGGTTACGATGACTGTATGCCTAGTTATGGATTTGAAGACTGGGATTTTTGGATCAGTGCAGCAAAAAATAATTTCGTATTTCATTTCATAAACGAAAAGCTATACTATTACCGAATTGTGGAGGATTCAATGATTTCCGTGTTTAATAACAAAGACCGAAACGTAATTATCCACCGCTACTTAGCAAAAAAGCATTCGGACTTTTATTTAGAAAAACTTGTGAAAATTACCTATATCAGAGAAAGGTATTTTTATGACCTATTGCGTTTCCCAATTACCCCAATTATTTACCTATTATACTGGTTGGGCATTCTTGAAAACACTACCAAAAGAGCTAAAAAGAAGTACGCCCATTATGAGGGTGTAAAAAATTGTTAGATTGATAAATAATTCATAGATTTAAAACTATGAAAATACTTCAATCTCCTGGCTTTAGTTGTGCTGGAAGCATGGCAAAGCTTTTTATCCTTGTTTCTATTTTTTCAACTAATATTTTATCTGCACAAACAGTTATTGATAAAATTGTACAGGAAGAAACCAATAATTCCCAATTACAAAAATTGGCACACGAATTATTTGATGGAATTGGACCAAGACTTGTAGGAACACCTCAAATGAAAAAAGCCAACGATTGGGCTGTAGAAAAATATGCAAGCTGGGGTATTAATGCACGCAATGAGCAGTGGGGTGAGTGGAAAGGTTGGGAGCGTGGCATCACGCATATTGATATGCTTTCTCCAAGAGTAAAAAGCTTAGAAGGCACGCAGTTGTCTTGGAGTCCTTCTACAAAAGGAAAATCTGTAAAAGCGGAAATCGTTATTATACCGGATGTTTTAGATTCACTAGCTTTTGCTAGTTGGTTACCTTCTGTAAAAGGTAAATTTGTAATGATATCCATGAATCAGCCCACTGGAAGACCTGATGACAACTGGCAACAATTTGCAACGACGGCGTCATTTGATAAATTAAAAAAAGAACGTGCCGAGCAAACAGAAGCTTGGCGTAAACGCATTGCTAAAACAGGTTATTCATCCCGCATGCTTCCTATTATTTTAGAAAAGGCCGGAGCAGTAGGTATTTTAACCAATGGTTGGTCTAATGGTTGGGGCGTTGATAAAATATTTAATGCCTATACTTCAAAAGTTCCAACAGTTGATATTGCTCTAGAAGATTATGGATCATTGTACCGCCTTGTAGAATCTGGTTCAAATCCAATCATTAGCATCAGAACCGATTCCAAAGATTTAGGTACTGTTCCTAATTTTAATACCATTGCAGAAATCAAAGGCACAGAAAAGCCCGATGAATATGTAATGATGTCGGCACATTTTGATTCTTGGGATGCAGGCCAAGGCGCTACCGATAATGGTACGGGAACATTAACCATGATGGAAGCCATGCGCATTTTAAAGTTGGTATATCCCAATCCTAAGCGCACTATTTTAGTAGGACATTGGGGTAGTGAGGAACAAGGCTTAAATGGTTCAAGAGCCTTTGTGGAAGATCATCCAGAAATAGTTGGTAAACTTCAGGCTTTGTTTAATCAGGACAATGGCACTGGCAGAATTGTAAATATTTCTGGACAAGGTTTTAAGTATGCTGGTGAATTTTTAACAAGATGGTTAGCTGCGGTGCCTAATAGTATCAAAGACTCTATTAAAACAACCTTTCCAGGATCACCAGGTGGTGGCGGAAGTGATCACGCTTCTTTTATTGGAGTAGGTGCGCCTGGGTTTTCATTGGGAGCTTTAAACTGGTCTTACTTTAATTATACTTGGCATACCAATAGAGACACCTATGATAAAATTATTTTTGATGATGTAAAAAATAATGCAATGCTTACCGCCATTTTGGTATACATGGCTTGCGAAGACAATGCAACTTTTCCAAGAGACAAAGCAGATTTAGGTATTGATAGAAGAACTGGCAAGCCAGTTCAATGGCCAGCACAAGTAAAAGCAATGCGCACGGGTCCAATTGCACCAACTAACTAATAATTAACTACAGTAATGAAATATTTTTTCTTTCTTTTTTTATTTGCAATGTGTTTTGAAGCCAATGCTCAAATGCTAAATGATAGTCCGTTTGTTGCTTCAGTGGCACATCCAAAATTCAAAAAAGGCAAGGGCCCTAAAATGCTAATTGATGCAGCGCATCATAATTTTATTGTAGAAATGGGTTTGATAAAACCTTTAATGGATGTGGTTACATCCGATGGGTACAGGCCAACAATAGATTCTTCTGTATTTACCAAGCCATATTTAGATCAATATAAAGTAGTGGTAATTAGTCCGGCCATGCCTTTTTTATTTGGCTCTAAGCCAGAAGTAACCAATGAAATTACTTTTACAGATGCTGAGTTAAATGCCTTGTACAACTGGGTTTTAGAAGGAGGTGCTTTACTTATGTTAAGTGAACATGCGCCTATCGATAAATCAATGACGCCATTGTTTAATAAGTTTGGAATCCAAATGAGTTCTGGTGCGATTTATGATAGTTTATATTATGATATTTCAGTTGATTTGCCCTCTAATGTAACCATACTTAAATTTACAACCCAAAATGGTTTATTAAACCAAGATCATCCTATAACTAAAGGGGAAAACAGTACCGAAAAAATAAATAACATTGTTACCTACACAGGAAGTTCTTTACAGGGTGAAGGGTACGCAAATATTTTTGAGTTATCGCCTTCTGCCAAAATGAAAAAATGGAATAGAGGACTGCCGGCTAATTTAGGAAATTCACAAGGGTTGGCAGGCGCAATAGGTAAAGGTAAGGTGGCTGCATTTGGTGACTGTAATGGTTTTACGGCCATGTATATTAAAACAAATACAGGCCAAAAATTTTCAGCAGGCATGCAAGTGCAAGCCTATGATTGGAAACAATTTGTATTAAATACTTTTCACTGGCTTTCTAAATAATTTTTCAAACAAAAATTCTATTCACTAAAATTATAACTAATGAAAAAAGTTGCTTGTTCTATCCTTAGCATTTTTGCGCTATTAATGATAAGCTTTCAAAGTATTGCCCAAGAAACTACTACTTATCAGCTTCCTCCAAAAGAAATTGCAGACTTATTATTAGCAGCACCTACACCATCTATTAGTGTGGACGGTAAAGCCAAATACATGCTTGTAATGGAGCGCCCTTCATATCCATTAGTAGAAGAGCTAGGACAAGCCGAATTTAAAATTGCAGGTCTTCGTTTAAACCCAAATAATTTTTCGCCAACGCGTCAAAATTATATCAAAGGGTTAAACATTAAAGATATTGCTACAAGCAAAGCACTCGTGATAAAGGGTATGCCCGCTTCAATTGCAGCACTAAGCCCAACCTGGAATCCTTCAGAAAATAAAATTGCATTTTACAATGTATCAGCAAATGCAGTAGATGTATATGTGATAGACCTAACAACATTAACTTGTCAAAAAATCAACAAAACAGCGGCTAATTTAATTTTAGGATCTAGCTTGGTTTGGTTAGACGATGCAACCCTACTTTACAAAGTGAATGTGAATACAGCAAGTGCTTTGGCCAAAAAGCCAATTACGCCTAGCGGTCCAACCATTCAGGAAAACCTGGGTAAAGCGGCGCCAAGTGTTACCTACCAAGATTTAATTAAATCACCTTACGATGAGTATGTTTTTGAATTTTTAGCAAAAAGCCAGTTGGTTAAAAATAAAAATGGGGTAGAAACAAAAGTGGGTGCGCCTGCTTTAACCAATAGCTTTAGTATTTCACCAGATAAAAATTATATTCTTACAAGAACTTTAAGTAAACCTTTTTCTTATTTAGTAACTGCTGGTGGCTTTGCTTCTTCTATGCAAGTGCTTGATAAAAATGGTGCGCTGGTAAAAACAATTGCACAATTGCCTTCTTCCGAAGGAACGCCAAGTGGTTATGATAATGTTCAAAACGCCCCTCGTGGTTTTGAATGGAAAGATGATGAAGCGGCTACCATCGTGTATGCTATGCCTTTGGATAGTGGTTACATTAAAAAAGCAGTGCCATTTCATGATGCCGTAATGGCCATTTCTGCTCCATTTACAGAAGCGCCTCGCGAGTTATTTAAAACTGCGGCTCGTTTTTCAAATGTAAGCTGGGGTGACGAAACCCTTGCCTTAGTTACTGAGGTGTTAAGAACCAAGCAGCGTTATAAAGTAAGCGTGTATAGTGCTAAAACAGGTAGTTTAAGTACTTTATATGAAAGAAGCATAACAGACGCTTATAGTAACCTAGGTAATCCCGTAACAAGTAAAAATAAATACGGCAAAAGCGTTATCGCTACCCTCAACAATGGCCGTTCAGTATTAATGAATAATACCACAGGGGCATCTGATAAAGGAGATTTACCTTATTTATCAATTTACAACCTAGATACTAAAACCAATGAAATTATTTGGCGCAGTAAAGAAGATTGTTTCGAATATGTAGCCGATGTATTAGATGCTGCTTCATTAAAAATTATCACACGTAGAGAAACTGAAAAAGAAGTACCCAATTATTATTTAAAATCTTTACAGGCTAATACTTCTGTTGCAATTACTAATTTTAGTAATCCTTACGCAAGTATGGAAGGCGTTACGAAACAAAAAATCAAATATAAAAGAGCCGATGGTATAGACTTAACCGGTGATTTGTATTTACCTAAGGGATACAATAAAGAAAAAGACGGCCCTTTACCTACATTACTTTGGGCGTATCCTCGCGAGTTTACAAGTGCTGCCGATGCAAGCCAAATAAGAGGCAACCAGCATAAGTTTACTTTGTTAAGTTGGGGATCTCCTGTATTTTATGTAACACAGGGTTATGCCATTTTAGACAATGCCGAAATGCCTATCGTTGCAACTGCTCCAGATAAAAAGCCAAACGACGATTTTGTAAATCAGTTGATTTTAAATGCAAATGCAGCCATTGATAAATTGGTGAGCATGGGGGTTAGTGACCGAAATAAAATGGCCGTTGGTGGACATAGCTATGGTGCATTTATGACAGCAAACTTATTAGCGCATAGTAATTTGTTTAAAGCTGGTATTGCACGCAGTGGCGCTTACAACCGTACTTTAACACCATTTGGTTTTCAAAATGAAGACCGTACGTTCTGGCAAGCACCACAGTTATACCTTGACATGAGCCCATTTGCACATGCTAATAAAATTAAAACACCTATTTTATTGACCCACGGAGAAATGGATGACAATACTGGAACATTCCCTATTAATAGTGAGCGTTTGTATGCAGCTATTAAAGGTCATGGCGGAACCGTACGTTTTGTTTACTTACCATATGAAGCGCATGGCTACAAAGGAAAAGAAAATGTGTTGCACTTATTATATGAGCAAGGACGTTGGTTAGATAAGTATCTAAAAGGGAAATAGAAGGGTCTTGTTTATTTTATCCGCCAGATGCAAATACATTTGTTATTTGCTGCGTTAGCTTAATTGCCCACTTGGTATATTCTAGTTTAGAAGGGTGTAGGCCATCGTATGATAAGTAATCAGGTTTATTGCCATCGAGGCGGTATGCATCAGTAATATTGATATAATGAGCGCCGTACAACTTTGCGTTTTTTTCGCAAATTAAATTGTAGTTGTCTATTTCAGTTGCAATTTCTTTACGGTCTCTACCTGATGCAAATGGCGTTATACCCCAGTCAGGAATACTGATCACAAAAACTCTTTTGGATTTATTTCCGGTGAGTGTAATGGCCGATTGTAGTAATGAAACAAAAGCCGTTTCAAATTCTTTGATGGGTCTACCTTGGTATTGGTTGTTAACGCCAATTAAAAGTGTTACTACTTGATACACGCTTTTTTTATCGGCGCTGGCTAAGCCGTTTTTTAAATCATCGGCAGTCCATCCATTTTTTGCAATAATTTGAACAGAGTTCATATTAAACTTAGCGCCCTTTAACAATTGAAATGTTTGATTTGGGTAGCTATCCGCTGCATCAACAGATGTTCCAATGGTATAAGAATCTCCAAGTGCTAAGTAATTGATTGAATCGGTAAAATTATTGGTGATACCAGGGTTAATAGGATTTACATTAGTACTACCAGCCTTTGAACAAGCTATTAACATCCAAAAAGTTATGGGAATTAAAATATAATTTTTTTTCATTGGATGTGATCTAATTGGTTTGGTCAACTATACGCCAGCCTTTTTGAGCACTGCTATTGTTTTTTTTAGCCCTGTTTTAGCTACAGTTAACAAATCTTCTTTGTAATAGTTTGGATTATACATTTCTAGAGAAATAAATCCTTTATAGCCAGTGGCTTTTAGATCCTTGAAAATTGAATCGAGTGGAAGTATGCCATCACCTGGATATACCCGGTGTTCATCTCTTAAATCGTTAAATGCAGGTGATGCGGGTGCGTCATTAAATTGAAATATGGCAATGGCACTCCCTTTTAGCATTTTTAATCCATCAAACCCGCCATCGCTAATATACATATGATACACATCAGGTATAACCATTGCTTTTGGATGGTTTGCGTCCATAGCAATACCCGCCGCTTGTCCTAAGGTTTTTATGGTAAAATATTTTACAAATACAAGTGCTGGTTTAATGTTAAACTCTTTAATGCCAATTTCTATAATGTCTTTGTATCTATCTGCAACCCATTTTTGATTATAGTTTGGAGAAAGCTCATTGGGTATTGTTTGAATATGCTCGGCTCCAATATCATGTGCCATACGCATACGACGACGTGTTTCTGGTAATGATTTTATAAATAATTCCATGGTGTCTGGAATCGCATTCCATAGTCCTATTACACTGGGCACTTTAAGCCCTAGCTTTTTTATTTGCGCTCCTAGCTCTTTTAAGTTTCCACCGTTTTTTTCGTATTCTTCTAGTTCACCATCCCAGGGTTCGATACCGTCATATCCTGCTTCTGCTGCAATTTTTATTTTTTCGAGAAGCGATGCAGGCCTTATGGTTGCTGTATCCAAACAAATTGGCCATGGACTTGCTCCATTTTGATATCTCTTTTCATTATTTTCTGTTTTAACAGACGCTGTCAAACTTGAAGCTGGTAAGACGCTTGCCAATAAGCCAATGGATGAACCTAAGCCAATAAAACTTCTTCTTTTCATAATTGGTAATTTATTTTATTTCTACAAAAGGATCTTTATTTAAAATTCCTATCGATTGTAAAAAAGTATCTGTTTCAGAAACCGTTTTTTTGAAGTATTCTAAATTTTTGTAGTTGAAAAATCCATGTCCTTGGCCTTCATATACGAATAGGTCACATCTGCTTTTTACTTTCTCCATAATTGTTTTATAATATTTGGCAGTTTCTACAGGTACTAAATGATCTTTGTCTCCCAAAAAAACTATGGTATGTGGTGCGCCACTTTTAATATTATGAAGGGGCGAAAAATTCTTGTAAGCTTCTCCTATTCTTTCGTAACCATATCCGCCCGGGCCATTATCAAATACAGGATTAAATAACACGAGCGCATCGGGAGTGCAGCTAATTGCAGTGTTATCTGTACTTTCATTGTAATCATTGATTGTGGCTGCGGCTGCTGCTAAATGTCCACCTGCAGATCCGCCAGCTGCTATAATTTTTGAAGGATCTATCAGTAACTCGTTGGCATGTGCTCTAATATATCTTATGGCCGATTTTGCATCTTTTAAAGATTCGAAAGGAGTGGTTTTATGTTTTTCTCTTACGCGGTAATCTACTAGAATACATACCATGCCTCTTTGTCTAAAATAGAGGGCTTGTGGCTCAAATTGCTTTACTGTTCCACTATTCCATCCGCCTCCAAAAAAGAAAACAATGGCTGGAGACTTTATGTTCGGCTCTTTTATTGCCGAAGGATATACTGTTAAATAGAGTTGAGTTGTGTCTACTGTTTTGTACAATATTTGATCTTGGGCGAAACTATTTATATAACTAGTAAGCGTTAGGAACAGGGTAAAAAAGTGTCTTTTTTTCATGTAACGATGCGTTTATTTAGACAATCCAATTTTATTTCGAATTAAATGGTAGTAAGCATTTGCATATTGCATCATACCAATATCGTTAGGGTGTGTGCCATCCAGTGTGCTTTCTGTGTTAAAACCAATTTCAATGGCTGTTAGTTGGTAGATATTTTTAATGCCTTCTTTTTTCATTTTCTTAAATACGGCAGCAGAAATTTTACTAACCGCAATATATTTTTGAGCCATAATGGTATCTAAATTGACGCCGTCTTTGCCACTGCAGTGTTCTGTAAAAATGATAGGAACACCCGGATGTTTTTTGTGAATTTCTGCTTCTGCATGACGCATTCTCTTTTCTATTTCTTCGGCACTAAATTTTGTTTTATCCCATAGGTTGGGTATACAATCCAATATGTATAGTTTACCATCTAGTTCATTAATGAGATCAATCATAGCTGGTTCTAGCTGCCCATTACCCGAAAAACCAAGATTGATCATTTTTGAATTTAGTTTTCTGCCTAAAATATTGGTCCATCCAAGCCCTGGTCTGCTCGCGTAAGCACCATGCATAATAGAAGTTCCATAAGCTACAATGGGCTTTTCATTTTGTGCAGGTAGAAGCGTACAAGTAGAGTTTTCTGGAACGCCAATTTCTAACCACGAAACGGCATTGCAAAGTGGGAGGTAGAGTCTAAAAAAATCAAAGCCTTCTTGATCTTTAATATTTTCAAATTTATAGGTAATGGTGTCTTTAAAATTAACAGTGGCTTTGGTCCAGTTCCAGTTTCCTATTGCATCTTTACTATACAAGTCTACGCCACTTACGCCAGTAGCGGGCATTTGCGCCATTGCTTGTGCGCCTTTCACTTTAAGTCTTACATAAATAGTACTGCTATTGGTGGTAAAATTGATGTACTCGCCAGCAGCGTGTTTGGATAAGTCCCACAGCACCGGTCTTACCAAACTTTGTGCTTTTTGTGGAAGCCTATCATATGGGAACGTATATCCATCATTCCATCCGCGGCCATCAATACATTGCTCCGACATTTTTGTAGGATCTATCCAATTTATTTGACTCGATTGCCCAAATGCAAAGTTTGTGAAGAGTAATAGAGTTAGTATATATTTCATGGCTTTAATTTTAGCGTTTAGGCATCTTACAATTTACGAAATTTGGCTTATAATATAAAATAGTTCCTTACTTACAATATGAAATCATAATTTTAATTAACTTAAATTATAAATGCTAGTAAATTAAGTATAGGTGAAGGCGAAATTGTTTTTTGCACTTATTGTATTGATTTTGAGTAGGGTATCTGCACAAGATAAACCTGCACAAACTTTGCGTGGATCCATCATTGATAAATCTATTAAAGCACATCTTGCAGGTGCAACAGTTGAACTGACCGGCGGCATTAATAAGCAAACTATTGCTAATAATGATGGAGTATTTAAATTCGAATTTATTCCTGTAGGACGATATACTATTAGAATTAGTTACATAGGTTATAAGTCAATTACGATTCCCAATATAGCATTAGAGTCGGGTAAAGAAACCTATTTATCACTTGAGATGGAAGAGGATGTGAATAATTATAAAGAAGTTATTGTACAGAGTGGACAAAATAAAACACGGCCCATTAACGATGCTGCAATGGTTAGTGGTAGAATGTTTAGTGTAGAAGAAACCAGAAGATTTGCTGCTGGATTAAATGATCCTTCCAGGATTGCAGCTTCCTTTCCAGGGGTATCTAGTAGTGGCGATAATAATGCGCTGAGCATTAGAGGAAATTCATCCAATGGATTGTTGTGGAGAATGGAGGGGGTAGAAATTTCAAATCCAAATCACTTTGCACGAGTAGGGACTTCTGGTGGGGGTATTTCTATATTAAGCGCACAATTATTGGCAAATTCAGATTTTTTGACTGGGGCTTTCCCATCAGAGTATGGTAATGCGCTTTCTGGGGTATTTGATATTCATTTACGCAAAGGGAATAACAATAAAAGAGAGCATAGTTTTTCTGCAAGTACAATTGGTATTGACCTAACAACAGAAGGTTATTTCAAAAAAGGAAGTAAGGGTTCTTATTTAATCAATTACCGGTATGGATTTTTAACTTTAATGGAGCAGTTAGGATTTAAAATTAGTGATGCTAGTACTAGGTTTCAAGATCTTTCTTATCATATTAATTTGCCTACAAAAAGCGCTGGTACTTTTTCATTTTTTGGTTTTGGGGGAATGAGTCGACAGCATAGAATTGCATTAAATGATTCATTCAATTTCATTCAAAAGCCTTCCACAAGAAACGGCGCATTAGATCTAAGTAATACTGGTGCCGTAGGTCTTGTTCATACTATTCGTATAGGTAATAAAACATCACTTAATACTATTTACAGTACTAACGGAACAAATTATAGAGAAGAAGATAATTTTTATAATAAAATTAATGGACCCCTTATTGTCACCAGAAACAATAAGTTTAGAGAGGCAAGTGCTATTTTATCGATTGTGGGTACACATAAAATGAATAAGAAAAATGTATTCAAAATTGGCTTCAATACAAATGGAAAAAACTTTTTCTTGAATCAGCTCGAAGCAGTTAGTAATATCCTTAGAGACAAAGTGAAAGAAGAAGGGAGCACTAGATTAAGTCAATATTTTATGCAATGGAAATGGGACCCCTCTAATAAAATCAGGTTTCAGATGGGGATACATGGACAATATTTTTTACTCAACAAATGTTCTGCAATAGAGCCAAGAATAGGTGTGCGCGTACAAACTGGAAAAAAACAATTTTTTTCTATGGGGTATGGCATGCATTCCCAAATACAACCTTTGGGCAATTATTTTGCCAGAATAAAAGTTGGCAATGACTCTGTTCAGCCCAATAAGAATTTAGATTTTAGCAAAGCGCAACATTTTGTTGCTGGTTATAGTTTTCAATTTCAAGAAAACTGGAATTTTAAATTAGAGGCCTATTATCAATCACTATATAATATTCCTGTATCTGCAATAGGCCCTTCTAGTTTTAGTTTAATAAATCAAGAAGATAATTATGTAATAGCAGCTTTAAATAATAGCGGCAGGGGTAAGAATTATGGAGTTGAATTGACCCTAGAGCGGTTTTGGAATGATCAATTTTATTTTTTGAGTACATTAAGCTTGTATCAATCTAAATATCTAGCATCCGATTTGATTTGGAGAAATACCCGCTTCAATTCCAATAGTATTTTTTCTATTACAACTGGAAAAGAATGGAATTTACGTACAAAAAAAGCCTCTACAATTGCAATAGATTTAAAAATCACAAACTATGGAGGCGTTAGAGTTACGCCTATTAATCTTCCACAATCAATAATTAGGAGAACAACAGTGCTTGATAATAATCGAATTTATGAAGACAAGCTGCCAAATATTTTTCGAATAGATTTGCAAATGCAATGGAAGATAAATTACACAAAAATGACAGGGAGTTTTATTGCAGGTGTACAAAATCTAACAAACCGAAAAAACCCAATTAGTCAATCTTATGATCCCGTAATGAGTGGTATCAAATATAATTATCTACTTGGATTAATTCCTGTGATTGGATATAAAATTGACTTTTAAATCTAAAAATACACATGCAAAAATTTAAACCCTATACACTGCTATTTATTTTTTTATCGCTCTCTATGTTCTCACTCGGTCAAGAAAGGTATAAAATACGTGCAGGGGACCCTAATGGTATTAATAAGTGGTACATGGGTAGGCAAATTGCACATGTGATGAGTCATTTCGGAATAGATTGGCTCGAAAGAGAGGAAAGAGAAATGGAAGAAAATACTTCTCTGTTATTAAAAAATTTAGCCGTAAAGCCAGGTATGATTGTTGCAGATATAGGAGCGGGCAGTGGCTATCATAGTTCCCTACTTTCAAAAATGGTGGGAACGGGAAAAGTGTTTGCAGTGGATGTGGAGCCTGAAATGATTGCATATTTAAACGCCAGAATCAAGGAGGAAAAATTATCACGTATTATACCTGTATTAAGTACAGAACAAAAAGTGTCTTTACCTGAAAATACCATTGATATGATGTTGCTTGTAGATGTATATCATGAGTTTTCTTTTCCGTACGAAATGGCCTTATCTATGCGAGCTGCTTTAAAACCAGGTGGTAAATTAGTGTTGGTAGAATTTAGGGCCGAAGACCCAACTGTGCCCATTAAAACCATCCACAAAATGAGTGAAGCGCAGGCTATTAAAGAATTTAAAGCAGCAGGCTTTGCATTTGATAAAAATATAGACAATCTACCATGGCAACACTGTATGGTATTTACAAAGCAGTAATTTAGCCGTATGAAAGCACTCGTTTGTACAACGCCTCGTCAATTTGATTATATCAATACTGAAATGCCTGTTACTGCCGAGGGAGAAACGCTTTTAAAAATAGAACGTATTGGTATTTGCGGAACGGATTTACATGCTTTTGAAGGAACGCAACCTTATTTTAATTATCCTCGCATTTTAGGACATGAACTTGCAGCTACTATTGTAGAAACAAAAGCAGTTGGATTTACTGTGGGTGATAAGGTTACAATAATTCCATACATGCATTGTGGAAATTGCATTGCTTGTAATAGCGGTAAAAATAATTGTTGCGTTAATATGCGTGTTTTTGGTGTTCACATTGATGGCGGTATGCGCGAATTTGTTGCCGTCCCAGATTATGCACTTTTAAAAAGTGAAGGTTTAAGTTTAGACGAACTAGCACTGATTGAACCACTTGCGATTGGAGCCCATGCAGTAAAAAGAGCCGCGGTAGCTAACGGCGAATTTGTGCTAGTAATTGGCGCAGGCCCTATTGGGCTTGGTATTGCTCAGTTTGCACGCATTACTGGCGCTCACGTTATTGTTGTAGATGTAAATGACGATCGGTTGCAATTTTGTACAACTCATGTAGGGGTTGAACATACAATCAACCCACTCAAGCAAGATGTAATGGAGTCGCTTAAGCAAATAACGAGTAACAATATGCCTACTGTTGTGATAGATGCCACAGGAAATTTAAAAGCAATAAACAATGCCTTTGCTTATTTGGCACATGGTGGACGTTATGTGCTAGTGGGTTTACAAAAAGAGCATATTAGTTTTAGTCATCCCGAATTTCATAAACGTGAAGCGACCTTAATGAGTAGCAGAAATGCCAATGTTTCGGATTTTGAACATGTAATGGAATCTATAAAAAATGGATTGGTGCAGCCTGCAAACTACATTACACATAAAGTAGCTTTTAGTGAGGTGGCTACTCAATTTGAAACCTGGTTAAATCCTAATAGTAAAGTAGTAAAAGCGATAGTTGAATTTTAATAAATAGGAAATATTATGGCAAAAAGTAAACAATATTACATACGAAAATCGCATAGGATATTAGGCGTGTTACTGGGTATTCAATTTATGTTATGGACTATTGGGGGACTTTACTTTAGTTGGAATAATATAGATGAAGTGCATGGTGATATGCTGCGTAAAAGAGTGCCACTGCTTAGTTCGGGCATTCAACTCGTTTCACCAACAATTGCACTTGAGGCTATAAAGAAAAATCATAAAATTGATTCACTAGTATCTATACAACTTATAGATATTTTAGGGAAACCTTTTTATCAAATAAGGTGCGTGTCTGCATTACATGATATGGGTACGCATACTAACCATGCTCAATTAATGAATCATTTGGCAGATGCGCAAACGGGTAATTTACGAGCTCCACTTACAAAGGATGAAGCTGTTGCTGTTGCAAAAAGACACTTTGCAGAGGATGCCAGAGTAGTTAAGGTAGAAAAAGTTGATAGCATCAATCCGCATCACGAATACCGTTCTGGTGAATTGCCTGCTTATGCCATTAGTTTTGAGCATGCTTCTAAAACTACTGTTTATGTTGCATCGGAACTTGGTACTATTCAGAAATTTAGAAATGATAAGTGGCGGTTATTTGATTTTTTATGGATGCTTCACACCATGGATTATAATGGCAGAGATAATTTTGGAAATATATTGTTAAGGGCGTTTTCTATTTTTGGTCTTTTTACGGTGATGTCAGGTTTCTTACTTTATTTTACGTCATCTAAAAGATTTAGAAAAAAGCAAACTCCATAACTAATTTCCTACCAAATGCAACTTGGTTTGTCTACCATTAATATATCTAAAGCCTGATTGATCAAAATAGCCATCCTGCTCTAACATAATGCGAATGGTTTTTTTCCATTCTTTAATTTCTACAGCTGCATTGAGTTCAATAGAATAGGCTGTTTTGGAATGCATGGGAACATCCCCAGTTCCCGGAACACCACTTTGCATGTCCCACATGCCTATTGCAGGTCCAGCAGCGTGACCATGAAATCCAATTGGGTGCGTGTAAATAGTGGCATTGATGTTTTCTTTTTTTGCTTGCGCAAGCGCGTCCGATAAAATTTGATTACCCGTTTTGTTTATTTTAAACTGATCGGTTAAAATATCTTGTAAGCGGTTGCCTGTTTCAAGTGCTTTTTGTAAATAAAGGGGAGCGCTTGTTTCGTTTGGTTTTAAAACATAAGCATGCTCCTGAATATCTGTGTTTAAACGCAAATAGGTAATGCCAAAATCTACATGTAATAGATCTCCTTGTACAATAACGTCTTTACTATTGTAGCCCTTACTGGTAAAGGCGGTGAGGTGATCAAAAGCAACCGAGTCATTGCGCTGAATTTCTACCGATGGATGAAACCAAGTAGTAAATCCACGTTTAATGATTTCTTGACGGTACCACCACACTAAATCTTCGGTGGTTGTAATGCCTGGTGTAATTACGTTGCTACTAAAACCTTCGGCAATAATATCTTTACTCATTTTAATAAGTTGCGGATAAAACTGCATTTCTTTTTCGGTTCTAGTTTCAAGCCATGCAATAGCTAATGGCTCCGAAGAAACTAATTTCGATGCATAAGGTGCAGGAAGTTTTTGTTTAAATGTTTCATACTCGGTATGATCCAAACCGTCGGCATGGCCAAAATGAACCGAGGTATTAACGGCAATTTTTTTAGGCTGCAATTTTGTAACAATAGCATTAAGTGCATCCCACTGATCGGGGTGGGCTTTCATATCCCAGGCTGCTTTAATAGATTCGCCTACACTGTAGCGGGCAACAGCTAATTTCTGATACTCTTTTGTTTGCGGGTTATAATAAAATACGAGTATGGTTCTTCTTCTTGCACTGAGCCATGTAGCAGGTAGCATGGTTTTTACAATTGGATCTTCGTTATATTCTCTCGTTATTAATACCCACATATCTATGCCATTCTTTTCCATAAGTGATGGCAGTAAATTGTTGAGTCGATCCGTTAACACCTCATCAATTACAGTGGCTTGCTGACGTAAAGGAAGTACTTGGGCGCTTAATTGTAAACTAACAAATAAGACTCCTGCTAATAAAATATTTTTCATTCCAATAATTGTTGATCGTTGAATTAATCTTTAATGCACCTGATGGTGCCTCCGTAGGATCTATTGTGTGTTAAGGTATAGGAGCCAGCATTACCAAAATAGAGATACCTAGCACCTTCACCACTAATGGTGCTGCTCCAATAGCTACCATTCACGCCAGTGTTTGTTATTGTTGCTTCTCTGCTGCCAGCCATGGTTAATTTTAGAGGAGAAGCAAATGCGCCATCAGTGTTTTTTGTAGTCCAACTTGCTATTTCGGCATTCCACTCTGCTTCTGTTGGTATACGGTATCCAGTTGGGCAAGGGTTATTGGTCCCATTAACCCCCTGCCATAAATTTACATTTTGAGGAGCTCTCCAATCATTGGGTGCGCTTGATGTTAAAATGAAATTAGCGTTACCTGGCACATCAGTAGCAGATAAAGTGGTGCTTGTTGCAGATTTACGTAATTGGTGTAAATCATTTCCTCTTCCCCACTGGTACAAATCGCCATAGGCGCTAGTATCAGAGCTGCTAGTGGCAACCCTCGACGCGCCAAGGTTACGATCCATCCAAATTTTTCCAGTGGCGCTCGTTACGTTTCCAAAATCTATGGGGCGTGTTGTAAATGAAATTTCATTACCATAACTAATGCCCTTTGTATTGATAGCGTATGCTCTAATAAAATATTTTGTGTTTGCCGTTAAACCAGTTATGGTACTCGTAAACATTGCTGACCCAGGGCCTTCGTTTGTTTTTGTAGACAGCATGATAGTAGGGTTATTGATGGTACTCCATACAACCCCTTTTGCTGAAATGTCAAGTCCTCCATTAGAAATAATATTTCCGCCTGTTATTACAGTATAGGATGTAATAGATGATGCATCGGCAGTGGACACGTTGGGTGTTGATGTATTATTATCAAGTTTAGCACATCCTATTAAAAATAAGATGGTGCATATTGCTATCATGTTTTTCATGTGAATCGTAATTTATAGATAACTCTAAATATAAATACTTTTTTCTATAACTTGATGTCCTTAACCGGTATCCCAAATAGTTTTAGCGTTAATTGGTTTAAGTCTGCTTCGTTTCCTTTTAAGTGTATCGTTTTTTGAATGTGTGTTTGAGAACCACCAGGTACTAATGCCATTGCGGGTGATGATCCTTCTAATTCATAAAATTTACCCATTTGTTTCCCATCGACAGGACCATCTGTGTATGCATTTAATGCATCGCCTCTATATGGCTCGTCTTGTATTTGCCAAAGTGAATTGACATAATCGGTAGTATTACTTGGTAACGTAAACTGAACAATGGTGAGTACTTTATTTTGAGCATCATAACTTGCTGCCATAGGAAGTGCGCGTAATGGTGAAACACCTATTTTACTTCTTTGCTTGGCATCTGCTTTAAATAAGAGGTAGCCATCATTTACGGTTAATCTTGAACTATCAAGTTTTCCAAAATAATCATCGGTAACAATTTTTCCGAGTGTTGAGGCGTTCCCTTTTTTAAATGGAACAAATACAGTGGTTTGATCATTGGCTTGTAACATACTTAATATCCAAATCGATAATAAGCCTGTTTTTTTTGTCCAAGCTGCATTGCCAATATTTTTTACGTTGTTCTCTGTTTCAAATCCAACTGTTTTTATGGAAGCGCCTATTTTTACACCAAGCGTTTGAGTAATATTTTGTGTACTCAACAATTTGATTTTTCTATTTACCTCTAAATCAAAATTTGTACCCGAATAATTTAATAGACGAATTTTTTTATTAAATAAAGCCTCTGTACTAGTTGTAGAAACAATATCAAACGTCTCGGTATCAAGGCTTGGCGGCACATACCAGTTGTCAAATGTAAAAGGGGTGCCGGGCTTAAAATAAATTGAAAATTGTCCGCCTTCTGGACCTAACCAAAACCTTTCTTCGCCACCAAAAGCATTAAAATGGGGTGTTGGTTGCCCGCTTGCAATTAAATCATGATTGATCCAACCAAAACTAAATCCTTTATCACCTTCGGCGGTGCTTGTCATTACGCGGCCTTGGTATTTTGGTAAAACAATTAATGAAGCGTCTCCATTTTTTAATTGAATAGCATTGTTATGGTGTTTTTTTAGAAAAGCAAGATCGTATCCGAAAGAACCTTTTTGATGTGTAGTAGAAGTTTCAATATTTACATTGTTACTTGGCTTGTTCAAATAAAAATAGGCGGTAGAGGAAACCTCATCTGTTCGGTAAAAGTTCATTCCAAAATTAGTACCATCAAAAAATGAATTATTGATACCGTCTACAAGATTGGTATCTAAAAGCCCATAAGTACTTGGCGGGTTATCTTTTAAATTAAAAATATCGGAACTACTTCCTTGTTTGATAAAAAATACAGGTTTTATATTGGCGCCTTTTTTTAGAAGTGCTCTAATGTTTTCTACAGAACTATTACCAATTTGCTGTAGGGTAACTTTACAATGGGTATTAAAATAGATGGGGTCGGGTATATGATATCTATAAAAGCAATAAATACCGTTTTTATCATCAGAAATTAAGGAGCCTTGGTAACGGTCTTGGAATTCTCCTTGTCCCCAACCAGATCCAATATAGTCTTCGGTTCCAGTGCCTGCAAGTGATGGAAGTTTACTATCTCCATCTAAAAATACTTTCACTTCTCCTTCACCAAACCATGTGTTTCTTAATAAGCTATCACTAATAACCGAAATATTACTTCCAATAAAGCGGCCTTTTCCATGTATGGTAGGTAAAATTTCATAATCATTACCCAGCGTTGTTTTTGGAACATGATTCCAATAGGCATGAAAATACATAGCATCTTCTGGTACTTTTTCAAGTGTATAATTAATATCATACCATACAAGCGCATGCGAACTAGATCCATTTACCAATACAATTTTAGCCGATTTTTTAAATGGCATGGGTATGTTAAAATTAAAAGAGCGACCTTCTGGATTTGAAAACAAATCATTTTTATAGGCCTTTGATTTTCCTAAACCTAAACCAAAAAAATCACCAATGGGTGCAGATACAGCAGGTGTTTTACTGCCATCCCAATACATTTCTATGCGTACATGCTGCATTTGTTCTGCAGATCTTGGTATGGTGCCGCTTAACCACATCCGTCGGATAATACCTGAACCTGTTGCATTTAAAACGTCAATTTTTTGGCCAGCTTCTAGCGTTATAAATGCTCGACCCTTTGCTCCTTTATTGGTCATGCCAGCGCTACCTTTAGCACCCGTTGGATTTTCGGGACTCACCCAAACCGTTTTTGTTTGACTAGAAGGGGCTTTGTATAATTCTTGTGCAATTGTATTTATGCCTATAAAGCATAAAGCAATTACGAATTGTAAGCGTTTGTTTTTCATAATTAATATTTAGCAGCAATTGGGCGAGCCATCGCATGATTTTATAACAGATTCGGAAAGGCCCCTTTGTATTTCTAATTGGGTAGCGGGCCTTATGGATGTAATTTTTATATTGTAATGAAGTTCTGCTCCTGCTAATGGATGATTGGCGTCTACCAAAATATTGTCCTGATTCTTTTGCAATAATTTTGCTTCGTTTCCGCCCGGAATTTGAATGTAAGTTCCTATTTCAAAATCGGATAGGTTATCAAATAAAGAAATAGGAAAAGATTGAATTAGTTTTTCGTTGATGGCACCGTATGCATATTGGGGTGGGAGTGTAACCTGCACGGTGTCGTTTACCTCATGCCCTTCAAGTGCCTTTGCAACCATTGGGAAGATTGAAATGGCACCATGTACATATTCTTCTGGGTCATAATCAAGGTTAGAAAACACTTCGCCTTCATTGTCAATACAAATCGTATAATGTATCCCCACCACTGTATTTTTTTGTACTTGCATATTAGCTCAAATTAACTTGTAATATTTGCCCTTTTTTTAACTCAATTGTATTTTCAAATTCAAATTGATAGCCTTGATTTTGTTTAATTAATGTACCATTCATTATTTTACCGCCTAGATTAACTTTTGCTTTGGTGATATGTATTGTAGGTGCTAGTGAAATTTTATTTAATCGTAAAGAGCCATAGGCAACATGTAGTTTAGCTATGAAATGGTCTTCATTTTGAGTTTGCTCAAAAGAGCCCCAACCACTTGCCGCAGTGAATGGAACTTTACACTTATATGGACTCATTTTTGGTGCAAAAGAAATAAATCCATTAGGGCCATCATAATCAAAACCACATGCCGATATAAATGTGCCATAGCTAGCCATGGCTCTTGCATAGTGGTCGCTACATTCTATTTCATTGAATGGATTGCGCTTAGCTGCATGATATCTGTCATGTATCATTCGGGTTAATACTAGCGCTTCATCGGTCATGCCTTCTGCCATCATGTGAGCTGCTACCTGGTGTTCAAAACCACTCATGCATTCATGAAAATAACCTAGCTGCCAAGTAGTGTTTTCGCCATATGGTTTTGCTTCATTACTTGGGTTAGTATTCATCACCATGCCACCTTCACCGGCTAGTGCATATGGGCGCCACCCTCTTCTTTCTTTTATATAGGGGCCAACATCTGGCGTAAAATTATATTTCCATAAAGCCCTAAGTGCCGATACTGTTTTTTCTTTGTCTAGTATTCTTCCGAGGCCTACTTGGTGCGCCCAACTCTGTCCATATACCTGATCGATATGACAAGTGTTATAAGATCCTAATTTTTCTCGGCCTTTAATTTCATCAGGTTTATGGATAAAATATTCACCATTAAATAATTTCTCTTCCATGTTTTTTGTGCCCTTGCTTACATAGGTTGCGCAAGTTGAAGCAAAAGTAGTATCACCCATTTCTATGGCCATTTGTTCGCCTGCTTTAACAGCAGCTATACATAGCCCAACCAGCCAAGCAATTTCACCATCCCAAACAGCATCTAAGGTATTTTCGATAGGCGTATCTTCCATGCCATCCTGGTTTTTATCTTGATTGATAACCCATGTGGTTGCAAGCTTTATTTTGTCCCAGTTATTTTTTAAAAAACTTTTATCGCTCGACATTTTATGTTCTCTGTAAATTCTTAGGATAGTGCCTGCCTGCCCATCTATAGCTGCCGTTTTTACAACTTCACCTCTATAATATATCATACCGTTTGAGGTTAACGATAATCCTAAGTCTACACGTTCTCTTGTGTCTCTTTCTATCGCAGGAAATATACGGCCCATAGCCTGTGCATATTGCCACACGTGCATACAAGTGCCTTCGCAACAGCCAACGCCTTCCCAAGCATAAAAACGGCCGGAATCAAAGCGGTGTGCAGTAGTGGTAGCGAGAGTTGAAATATTTAAAAAAGTACGTTCTAAAAACCACCAAGGTAGTGTAGAATCGTACCATGTTTGTCGCCATAATTTTGTTTGTGTAGACAATGATTCAAAATGAGTAGCTACATATTTTACTACTTCAGCGGCGTTTTTAAATTGTTGATTGTAAAAGCGCCCCTTTCCTTCAATAACAGGGTTTAATTTCAAATTTGCAAAATGCCATCCAATAATAAAATTAGCTGTTATTGTTTGGCTACCTCTAATGGTATGCTTTGTACAAACCGAATTTAACAAGGGCCCTTCCGACACTGCTTTTGTAGTTGTTGAAGTATTTTGATTGGAAAAAGATTCGATAGATAAAGGCAATGTAAATGAAGTATTAGCCTTGCACTTATTATCAAGGGCTCCAATTGCCATAGTCCCATAGTCGGGCAGCTTTTGTTGATTGGGGGTGCCATTTAATTGAATACTGCTATTTAAAACAGTGCAATTGGTAAATGACTCAAAAGTATTTTGTCTGATATCAGTGTCTTTTTTTGACTTTGGCATGATTTTATTTTCTAGCCAACCCAAAATGGAAACTGTAATATCTTTTGTTGTTTTATTTTTTACAGAAAAAGAGTAGATGGTACATGGAAGACCCGAATTTTTTTCGTCAAGTGGTATAAATGGAGAAAAAATAGATGCTGTAATGTCTAATCCTAAACTATGGTCGATATAATGCACTTTTGCCATAGGGTAAGTGGCTTCAAACAAAATTTCATCCCAATCAGATGCTTCTAATTTTTTGATAACAGTTTTTTTACCAGCAATAATTTTAAAAGCAAACCCTTGCTCGATGGGTCTAATATCTTTTGCAGGTTGTACATATGCAGATCCATCTTGTGGCCTCACTTTTTTACCTACGTGTAAATCCATACCCCATTCAATTGTTTTGGGGTCAATACCATTTTGATTTTCATTAAAAATATCCCATAGCCAAAGTCTACCATCGCCTCCTAAATAAACGGTACCCGTGAATATGCCACCAATGGGCATACCAATATATTGTAGCTCGTTTTTTGTTTTTTTATACGTTGTTACAAAGCCTCTGTGATATAGTGACTTTACCCACCTCGGGTCTAGCTTTTTATCTACTGGTATATTGTGCAAAAGAGGAGATGGCGCAAAAGGTCCCGCAATTGCTTTTATTGGCGAGTGGTAAAGGCCAGCTGCTAATAACCCAGAATTTTGTATGAATTTTCTTCTTTCCATAATAATGAGATGAAGTTCTGTAGTTTTTGTTAAGTGTGGTGAGGATTGTTTCAGGTAAGTTACTTATAATTTTATTTTAATATGTAAACCTATACTAACTATATTTTTATTGGGTTTATCCTGTATATTTTTTAAGTAAAGCCAAATTTTCTTAACTATTACTTAACACATTTAAGTTTTTTTCTTAAGTTTGACCCATAAGTTAAACAAAACGAATAAAAAATGAAGAAAATTTTAACATCTCTTCTTTTGGCTGTTTTATGTACCGCTATTACGGTATCTGCGCAAGTTCGTCAAGTAACCGGTTCGGTGAAAGATGAAAGTGGTGCTGCCGTTGGTTTCGCTACAGTCAAAATTAAAGGACAAACAGCAGCAAGTGTTGCTGATGAAAAAGGTAATTTCAAGATTAATGCTGCAGCAACTGCAACACTTGAAATCAGTGCAACAGGATTTGCTTTAATAGAAGTTAAAGCTAAATCTACTAGCCTAAATGTTGTATTAAGCCGCAAAGTAGATGATCTTGAAAATGTAGTTGTAACTGCACAAGGCATCCGTAAAAAATCTAAAGAGATTGGGTACTCTTATTCAAGAGTTTCAAATGAAGACCTAATAGTAGGTAGATCTCCTCAATTAACGCAAGCACTTGCTGGTAAGGTATCTGGTTTAGCTGTTTACACTGTAAACAACTCGGTAGATCCAGCAGTAAAAGTGGTACTTCGTGGTTACCGTTCATTAACTGGTAACAATGAAGCATTAGTGGTTATTGATGGTATGCAAACGACCTCTACTGTACTTGCATTAATCAACCCAAATGATGTTGAGTCTGTAACTGTCTTAAAAGGTGGTCAGGCTGCAACATTATATGGTTCTGCAGGTGTAAACGGTGCTTTAGTTATTACTACAAAGCAAGGAGATAAAGGCAAATTAAAAGTGTCTTATTCAAACTCTACAAACTTTGAAGAAGTTAGTTTCTTACCTGAATTTCAGGAGTTATACGGTTCTGGTTCACACTATTCTACATCATTTGGTGGTGCTGGATATTTAACAAGTGCAGAAGCTCGTTCTAAAGACAACTGGCGTTCATATGAAAACCAACAATATGGTGATAAATATGATGGTAGCATGAGACCCGCTGGTAGAACTGCACCTGATGGTTCATATTTAAACGTTCCTTATTCTAATATTGATAACATCAGAAAGAAAACTTTTGATGTTGGACTTTCTACAAACAATCAAGTAAGTTTCCAAGGTGGTGATGCTTCTAGTACTTATTATTTGTCTGTTGAAAATCAAAAAATCAACGGTATCGTTCCTGGCGATTTAAGTGATAGAACTGGTGTTCGTATTAAATCATCAAAAGAAATTGGAAAATTGTCTACTTCATTTAATGCTGCATTTACACAAGCTGCATATGATAGAACAGGAGCAGATTTTTATGCTGATATCTTAAATACTGCATCTTGGATTGACCTTACAAAAATGCGTGATTGGAGAAATGACAAATTTGCAAATCCTAATGGTTACTATAACGACTATTATAATAACCCTTATTTTAACAAAGACATTAACCGTTTACGTTACAAAGACGCTAACATTCAGGGTAACTTTGATGTTAGCTACAAGGCTGCACCTTGGTTAACTATTTATAACAGATTAGCGGTAATGAATAACTCTAGAACTCAAAAGAATTCTGTAGAAAAATTCACGTACAGTGCTTGGGCTAAGTCTGGTGCTGTTGTTCCTGCTGCTTTTGATAAAGGTGATGGTTCTGGTATTTACAGAGCTATTTCTGATGTGTTAGGTTCTGTAACAGATGCATCTTCTACCGAGAATGTGGTGAATAATGAATTCCAATTAAGGGTTAAAAAAGATATCTCTAAATTACAAAACAACTTAACCTTAGGTTATTCATTGTATCAACGTTATACGAAGTCAATCAATATTGGTTCTACTTCAATTGTAGTACCTGATGTTTACAACGTATCAAATAGACAAGGTGTATTAACAGGTGGTGAATCAAATACCACTGAGCGTAAATTTGGATACTATCTAGATTTAAACTCTAACCTGAAAAATATGGAATGGTTAAACTTAAACTTAACCGCTCGTTATGATGCAACTTCAAGATTCTTTAAAACAACGCGTGCTGCAAACCAATATTCATATTTGTATTATGGTGCTGCGTTGTCATTTGTGTTAACAGATGCCTTCCCAGGTTTAAAAAGCGATTGGTTGAACTATGCTAAATTGCGTTCTTCTTATAACAAAAACGGTAACGATAACATTCCTTTATATGGTCTAGATTTATCTTACTCAAACGGTGGTAACTATCCTTATGGTAGTAACGTAGGTTTAACAGTAGGTAATACTTTACCTGATGCTAACCTAAAGCCTGAATTTGTAACTGCAATAGAATTTGGTGGTGAATTTAGCCTTCTTAAAAACAAAGTAAACTTAGACGTTTCTTGGTATAAGCAAAACTCTATTGGACAGGTATTAACTGTAAGAATTCCTAACTCAACTGGTTTCTCTAACTTATTAATCAACGTAGGTGAAGTAGACAACTGGGGTTATGAAACAGATTTAAAAGTTCAAGTTTTACGTAAGGCGAATTTAAAGTGGGATGTTAACTTGAAATATTCTTACAATGACAACAAAGTAATTTCATTATATCCTGGTATTACTTCTTTCCAATATGGTGGTTATGCTGCCGGTAATACAAACGTTGTATTAGGAAAAAGCTTCCCTATCTTAAAAACCGATGGTTATTTTTATGACGATGGTGGTAGAGGTTTAAGAAGAGTAAATCCAACAACTGGTTATCCAATTAGAAATACAGCTTTAGTTGATCGTGGTAGCACATTAGCTAAAGACATGATTGGCTTTGGTTCTAACTTAACGTATAAGAACTGGCATTTTAATTTTAACATGGAATACCGTGGTGGTGGTGTGATGTTCTCTTACATTGGTAACACAATGACCTTTACAGGTTCTGGTAAGTGGACTGAAAGAAGAACAGATCATGTCTTCCCTAATTCTTACTACATAGATCCAACTAGTGGAAAAGAAGTGGTAAATACAACAGTTAATGTACGTGAGCCAGAATATGGTTTATGGGTTGACAACTACCGTAACATTCATGAAAACTACGTAACTCCAAACTGGTTTGTTAAATTGAGAGATATCAATTTATCATATGACATTCCAGCATCATTGGTTAAAAAGTCTCGTATTTTCTCTTCAGCAAACGTTGCGATCTACGGAAGAAACCTATTTACCTTAAAAGACAAGTTGAACTACTATACCGATCCTGAATTCAGTTTCACTTCTGGTAACGGTATTGGTATCAACAATACAGGTCAAACACCTCCTGTACGTCAATACGGTTTCAACATCAACTTTGTTTTTTAATCACCTAACACTAATACATTAAGATATGAAAAAAACATACTTATATATAGCGGCTTTCTTGGTACTAGTGAGCACTGGTTGCAAGAAAGACTACTTAAACGTCAACACCAACCCTAACTCGCTTCCAACAGCTACGCCTTCATTTGTAATTTCAAATGCAATGAACGTATCTGCATCAAGCTTAGTCTCTCCTAATGAGTTAGGAATGATGTGGTCTGGTCATTGGACACAGTCTAATGGTTATATCTTGTCTACCACAACTTTCCAATATCAGTTTACAAACAATGATTATAACTATTGGGATGGTACTTATGATAATTTGAATGACTACAAATTTGTACTTGACAATGCTGTAGCTTATAAGCAAGAATACTTATTAGGGCCAGCAAAAATTATGATGGCTTTTAACTTCCAAAAATTAGTGGATTTGTATGGTAACATTCCATACACTGACGCTTTACAAGGAGTAAAAGTTTTAGCACCAAAATTTGATGACCAAAAAACAGTGTATGAGAATTTAATTACACTTTTAGATGGTGCTATTGCAGATCTTAAAAAGTATCCGTATGAGTCTACAAATGCTGGTGCAGATATTATTTTTAAAGGAAGCAATTTGAATTGGATCAAATTTGCAAACTCTCTAAAATTGCGCATCTTAATGCGTCAATCTAGAATTTCTGGAAGAGACAGCTACATCACTGCAGAGATCAATAAAATCAACACAGAAGGTTCTGGCTTTATTACAGGTACCGAAGTAGGTGTTAACCCCGGTTACAATGCTTCTGCTGGTCAGATCAATCCATTTTACAATGCATATGGATACTCTGAAACTGGCGCAAGAATTGCAACCAACAACTATCCAAGAATTACAGAATTTGCTGTTAACACTTTAAAGGCAACTGGTGATACCATTCGTTTAAAAAGAGTTGCATATGCAGTAGGTAATGAAGATGGTGCAAACCCAGGCGTTAGTTTAAAGCCTGAGCTTACCTCAAACTATGTAGGTACTCCATTTGGTGTAGGTTCTGGTTTCTTACCGACCAACACATCTGCAGTAGGACCAGCATTTTTAACCAAAGGTGTATTTAACAAGCCTTTTGTTATCATGACTGCTGCCGAAATTCAGTTTAATTTAGCGGAAGCAAAGCAACGTTATGGCGCTGCTGTAACATTAGCTGGAACTGCTAAGTCATATTATGAAGAAGGTGTTAAGCAATCTTACCGCGCTTTAGGTGCAAGTACTACTGGTTTAGCTGCTTTATTAGTAAGCGGCGTTAACGATGTGGACTTTGATGCATCTACCAATAAATTAAATGCAATTGCTTACCAAAAATGGTTTGCACTTGGTTATTTTAATGGTTTAGAAGCTTGGAGTGAATACCGTAAAAGCGGTTACCCTCTAACACCACAATCTAGAGCTGTAACTACTACTGCAAGACCATTACGTTTGTATTATCCTGGTACCGAATTAGGTTCAAATGGAGCTAACGTAAATGCACAAGGAACCATTGATCCTTTGTCTAGTAGAATTTTCTGGGATATTGACTAATATAATTAGTGTTCAATAAATAGAAAAAGAGCGGCCTCCAAATGGAGGCCGCTCTTTTTTATAGGGTTGTTAAGTTTTTTATTGAATCTCCCAGTCGGTATAGGTAGAGGTAAATTTACCAAGTTTAGCTAATCCGTCTGTAAAGGGTTGTAGTTTAGCAAATAAGTCGGTGCCTAGTTTATTTAATTTTCCATCGGCCTCAAAATATTTATCCCTAGATTTTGGTTCAAAAATAAAAAGTATAGCCATGTCATTGTCGCTTTTTTTGACATCTGCGCCACGAACGCCATTTACTTCAACTAGGTTTACTTTAAAAAGTTTGCAGAATTCTGGAACATAATTAGTGAAATAATATTTTTTAAACTGTTCCATTGTAACATTTGGACTTAAGGTAACAGTGCCTTTGTGAAGTCCTAATAAACTTCCTTTTTTAAGCGTTTGAGCAAACATGCAAGTTGAGAGTAACAACATTGCATTAAGTAATAAAACTTTTTTCATGACTTGTTAAATTATTTATGGTTATTGATTGTACTAAATTTAATGATTTTATCTTTTAAAGTAGATTGTTTACATTAAATTAATGCTGGCAAATCGTGATATTCAAAAGCCTCCATTGGATTTGAAGCAGTTCTAAAACCTTTATCTAAAGTGTAAGCGCTCATTATTGATTCGTCAATTGAGAAGGAGGCAAGCTCCATTATTTTTGACTCTGATACATTTGGGCTGATCCATTCTGCTGCTTGTGCTTCATTTAAAATGGTAGGCATTCTTTTTTTCTTGTTGTGAATTTGTTCCATCAAAGCATTTGCTTTAGTGGTAACAATCGAAAAAGTATCCATGGTTTCACCTGTTTCTTTATCAGTCCAGGGTTGATAAATACCAGCTATATAAAATAATGGCTGCTCTTTTAGTGAAATAAAGTAAGGGTAGGCAATTTCTTTTTTGGCGCCTGCTGGCTTGTAATGGCGCCACTCATAAAAGCCGCTAGATAGTACGAGGCATCTGTTGTTAAGTGCAGCGGGTTTAAATAATTTACTCTCCAATAGTCTTTCGGCAGTGGCGTTAAGGGTATTAAATTTTTCTCGGCCAGCCTGAACCTCCTGACTGGTTTTTACCCAGGGGGCAATGAGTTCCCAATGGGCATTTTCGATGGTGAAATTTTGAGCACTCCCCTTTATAATGGGCCAATTGCTGTAGCTAAAGCCACTTTGGAGGGGTTTATTAACGGGGTCTAGCGTTTTGTTTGAACCAGCTAGGGAGACGGTGGCTCCTTTAGGGGCTACAAGGCTGTTAAAATAGCACATACCTAAAGTTATATATTAGGCAGGGTTATTCAAACTCTAAATCAGAAAGGAATGATTCCCAGGTGATTAGGCTGTATGTGTTTGGTTTGTTTGACATGTTGTGTAAATGTGTGATATATAAAACACATAAAACAGGAAATTGTTGAAAGTTGGAGCAAATCGTATATTTTAAATAATAATATTAATAAAAACGCTTAAAGCATTAATCGTTTAGATTTTTGGCATTATGTATAAAAAAAACTAAACAATAATTAAGCATAACTTAAATAAATTCATTATTTTTAATACAGCTTAATATAATTAATACTCTTAATGAGTATTGTTAAGTTCAACAAATTATAAATTAAATGTTATTGCCTTAGGCATAGCAGAAGACCACTCCGGTAAAATGTGGTGGTCAAAATAAATCTTTCTCGTATTTATCTTGGTTTTTAAGAAGGAGGTCGTTTTTTACGATCTCCTTTTTTATGTTAGTTTTATAGTATGATTACAAGGTTTTATTCAATACTGATTTGTTTTTTGGTGGCAGCGGCTGCTAACGGGCAAATACGGTTTCAGATGAAACCTATATCTAATGTTACTATTACAAAAGCGGACAGTTTAAAATACAATACTGTCAATATTTTATCTCCCAATCATTATGTTAAAGGCCTTGCATTTTTTTGCAAACAAGAATGGCAATTTGAAAAGCGTACAAAAATACCTTTCCGTTTTAGGTTAGGTAGTTTGGATTACGTCAATAAATTAGAAGGAAAGAAGTAGTTTAATACAGTGCAAATGATTTAATCATTGGCGCGCTTGTTGCTTCTTTAATGATAAGCCTTACCGCTGTTGCCTTTATGGGCGTATCTAGTAGTCCAATGTATTTGTGTCCAATACAAGAGCCCTCTTTAATTATTTTCCACTGATCATTTATATTCACTTCAATTACAAAAGCCCTAACGCGTTCGCCTTCTTGAATGTTTTCTTGAATGACTATTTTACTAAAAGATTTTTGTAAAGGAATAGTAATCGTATAATCTTTTTGTTGAGGCTTCAAGGAGGCTACCGGCGTTTTAAATACTTTTTTAATGCTATCACCCCAAGCTTTAAGCATTGCAACATCTGCGTTTGGAATAAGGCCTCTATTATCTGGTGTAATGCCAAGTATAAGTGTAGAATTGTGCCCCACCGAACCGTAATACATGTTCATCATTTTGTCTATTGGGTTTACATGATGGTCCTCGCTTGGATTCCAGAACCAATCATGTCCGCCTTTGTGGCCACGAAGTGGCGCATCACTCATAGCAGGCATCCAAAATTTGCCAGCAGGGTCGCCGGTTTTAAGCAATGCAAAATTGTTGGCAAAAATAGTTTCTTGCCTAACAGCATGTGAAAACACAAAAGGGAAGGTAGACCAGGAAGGGTAGGGAACTGTTCCAGACTCGGAGCCACCCCATCTAAAGTCGGCCTTTTGTGCGTTATGGTAAAAAAGACAATTGGGTTGATACTTTGTAACAATCGGTAAAATATTGGGTCCGTTTTTTGAAGGATCATCGGCGCCACCATCAAACCAAATCATAAATAATTTCCCATAACGGGTGCAAAGTTCTGTTACCATTTGTTCGCACATATTTTTATAGGCTGCTTGTCTGCGTTTTACAAATTCACTAGAACCCTCAATTTTAAAATCATGTACACCTAAATATGAATTCCATCTAATACCTACATAAATTCCCGGCTCAACACCATATTTACGACAAGAGTTTACGAAATCACGAACAATATCTCCTTTGCCATTTTGAAATTTGATCGCTTTCATGCAGTAAGGGTTTGCGTCACTTTGGTAAAGGGCAAATCCTGTTTCATGCGTAACAGTAAGAACTGCAAATTTGGCGCCCCCTGCCTTAGCGGCCTGTATCCACTGATCGGTGTTTAACTGTGTTGGGTTAAAAATATTAGCGTTTGTAAAAGGGGTGATTCTATTTTGCGCTTGGTTGTAAGGCGTACCCTGAAACACCGGCAAATCATAAGAAATGAGGACGCCAACTTCTGCCTTTTGCCAAGCCAGTTGAGGAGCAGAAGGTTTGGGTTGATTTATTTCTTGCCCAAAACCAAAACTGGTACTACAAAGTGTAATAAGTATGAGTAGATAATATTTCATTTAAATAATTTTTGACCTGCGTTAAAATGTTAGTGGTGTATTGGTATTAACCGTTTCAAGTTTCCCGTTGCAATAAATACTTGCTTGCTTTTGTGTACTAGACTTAATGTACAAACTGGTTACCCGTCCTCTATTCCATTTCATGTCAATTTCATAATTACCTCTTGCTTTAAGGCCATTAACAGCGCCTGAATTCCAAGCCTTTGAAATAGCGGGTAAAAGTTCTATAAAGCCTGTATGTGATTGAACGAGCATTTCAGCTACTGCTGCGGCGCCTCCAAAGTTTCCATCAATCTGAAATGGTGGATGTGCATCTAATAAATTTGGATACGTACCACCCATATTGTTGTAATTTTCTTTTGTTTCATCAGGTGGCACAAACTTTAAAAGTTCACGGTACATTTTGTAAGCGTGTTCACCATCTTTGAGTCTAGCCCATAAATTAATACGCCAACCTTTAGACCAGCCAGTGGTTTCGTCGCCTTTGATTTCTAGTGTTTTTTTAGCAGCACTTGCAATATCGGGTGTTTGCGAAAGTGTTACATGTGTGCCCGGATATAAACCGTATAAATGACTTTGGTGTCTGTGCGTAGGCTCCACATCCTGCCAGTCGTAATACCATTCTTGTAAATTTCCGGCTTTGCCTACTTGGTAGGGATGTAATTTATCGAGCGCTACTTTTATATTTTTTAAAAAGTCGAGATCATTTTTAAGTACCTCTTGCGCCGCAATAATGCCTAAAAATAATTCACGAATCATAGCAAGATCGGCAGTGCCACCGTATAAAGTGCTACCCTTAAAACCTGTTGGAGTAATAAAATAATTTTCTGGCGAAGTAGAAGGTGAAGTAATGAGTTTTCCGTTCTTGTCCGGTATCAGCCATGCCAAACAAAATTCGGCAGCTCCCCTCATAACCGGATATTCTTTTTGAAGATAGCTGGTATCCTGTGTAAATAAAAAATGTTCCCAAATATGCGCCGATGCCCAAGTTCCACCCATTGGCCAATTGGCCCAACTAGGATCACCGTCTCCAAAATTGCCTACCGGGTTAGACATGGCCCATATATCTGAATTGTGATGCGATACCCAGCCTGGCATATTGTAAAATGTTTTAGCAGTGGTTTTGCCGGTGACAGATAGGTTTTTCAAAAACTGCAAAAACGGCACATGCATTTCAGATAAATTGGTATTTTCTGCTAACCAATAATTTTCTTCTGCATTAATGTTCATGGTGTAATTGCTAGACCAAGGTGGTTGTAAATAGGAATTCCAAATACCTTGCAAATTGGCAGGAACACCTGGAGTTCTAGAACTACTTATTAAAAGGTAACGACCAAACTGAAAATATAAAGTTTCAAGGTAGGGGTCTGCTTCTCCTTTGGCATAGCGTTGTAATCTTTCATTGGTAGGGAGTTCTGGAGCCGCAGCGCCATCTAATTGTAAAGCAACCCTGTCAAAATAATTTTGATAATCTTTGATGTGTCTTTTTTTAATAGCATCCCATCCTGTTTTTACTGCACTAGTAAGTTGTGTTTTTGCTATCGCCACCTGATCGCGACCATTTGTGGCAGGGTTTTTATCAAATCCATTAAAGCTTGTTGCCATCGATACGTAAATAGTGGTAGCCGTTGCATTTGAAATTTGAATACTAGAATCAGTGTAGGTTATTTTACCATCATTAGATGCTACTTGAATTTGCGTCGAAAAGCGGGTCCCTTTTTTACTATCAAAGACCACCGAATTTTGCTTTTTTCCTAAATAGTTAGGATCGGCTTTGATGGGTGCGGTACCACTCACTTCTAAAACATTATTTGCCGTTTTAGTGGTGTATTTAAGTAATGATTCAAAGGCGATACTATAGTTAAGTGCACCCTTTTGTTTAGATGTAAGTTTAATGGCAAAAATTTTATCGGGGTTGGATACCAGGTATTCTCTTTCGATGGTGTTATTGCTCGATTCAATTTTAACAGCGGCTACCGCATCATGTATATCTAGTTCACGGTAATAATCACTTATAAATGGGTCATTGTTAAAGGTTAATAAAAGCGTGCCGAGTGGTGCGTACGACTCCGAAAATTTCCCTTGTAGTTTTTTAATAAGCGTTTGCGCTTTTTTATAATTGTTGTCTGCTAAAGCTTCTCTAACGTCTGGCAAATGTTTGTATGCATTTGGATTAATATTGGCATTTACCGGCTCGCCAGACCAAAGTGTTGCGTCATTTAAATATATTTTATCCATAGAAATACCTCCAAATACGGTGGCACCGTGCTGGCCGTTACCAAGCACTAGGGCTTCTTCAAAATATTTGGCAGGGCTATCGTACCATAATTTTAATGGCGCGTTGATGGCTGCGTTTTGAGCTGCGCTCGATGTTGTGTTGGAAGCTCCTTTAGGTGCAGTAGCCGCTTTGTTGGTTCCAGCTTTTGCACCAGATTTCGCACCCGCTTTTGCTGGCTTTACAGTTGTTGGTTTTTTTTGAGCCAACCCTAAAAAAGTAGTTATTATAAATAGGGTAAATAGTATCGCTTTGCGTATCATATTCAGTGTTAAGAGATTAGATCTTGACTTAAAAGTAAAAATAAGTTTGCATAATTCGTCAAATAAAACGAAGCTATAATTTGTTATTTTCTTACATTTAATAAACCATCAAAAGCTTGTACATGAAGCATCTAACAAAGCTGTCGGCGATCATTTTTACTGTTTTGCTCGTAAATACAACAGGGGTGTTGGCGAGCTCAGTAGCATTTCAGGACACGCTTAAGGTAAATAAAGTATCACCCTTTGAAATGGATGGGGCTGGTAGCCATGCTAATTGGAATAATACGAGTTGGATAAACCTAATTCAGCTCGATTCAAGTAGTTTAGATTATCCTTCAAAATTTAAAATATTGTATGCCGATAGTGGGGTATATGTTTTGTTTTCGGGGCTTGATAAAAAAATAACCTCACCATATAAAAATGATTTTGAGGATTTATTTAGAGCCGATGTTTTTGAAGTTTTTTTTCATCCCGAACCTAGCACGCCCATTTATTTGGAGTATGAAATAAATGCCTACAACGCCGAGCTGGTGCTTCTTGTTCCACATTTAAACAAAAAAACATTTGGCTGGGCTCCCTGGAAATATACTGGCACCAAAAAAGTAATTAAAAAAGTGCAGGTACACAAGCAAAACAACGAAATGTACAAGTGGACTGCCGAACTTTATTTTCCATTTAAATTATTTATACCCTTACAAAATTTGGACGTAAAAAAAGGCACTTGTTGGAATGCCAATTTTTATAGACTTGATTACGACGATACAAAAATGGTTAAATGGGCGTGGTCACCCATTGTAAAAAGCTTTCATGAATTTGAAA